>WBZR01000587.1_pt1 | contig 53566 bp, 39 predicted proteins | sample 5204231 | NCBI WGS metagenome assembly WBZR01 (sample SAMN12412403, study PRJNA552823) | activated sludge metagenome | isolation source: activated sludge from anammox sidestream of wastewater treatment plant... | place: USA: Virginia | collected 2017-08 | reverse complement strand
ACTCAGGCTGTATCCCAATCCTGTCTCCACCACGCTCAGCATAGACGTTGAGCAGGCAGGCTATGGTACCGTGCGTGAGCAGACAGTCGATATCACCGACCTATTAGGCAGGAAGCTATATGAGGTAGAAGTAGGCTATGACGGCCATGCCGAAGTAGATACACAGACGTTACCACCGGGCATGTATATAGCAGTGCTACGTGCAGACATGCATCAGGTGCAAGCAGTGAAGTTTGTGGTGGTGAAAAGTGAAAAGTGAAAAGTGAAAAGCGAGAAGTGAAAAGTGAGAAGTTAAAAGTGAAAAGTGAGAAGTGAGAAGTGAGTGGTGGATGGTGTTTTTTTATACAACTTTCCGCTTGCCCCGCTCCCCAACATCATCGCTTGATATTAAAAATCCTAAAAACCCCGGAATCTTGAAAATCTTGATTCTGACAAGGAAATGAGATGCTGTCTGCCCGCTTAGGCTATGCTGACCTCATGCCGGTCTTTAATGGTGAATGGTAAATTGTGAATGGTAAGAAGTGAGTGGTGGATGGTGTTTTTTTTATACAACATTCTGCTTGCCCAACGAAGTATCTGCTTAATACGTTTAACTTCTTAATGGTTCAAAAAATGCCGAAATAATAATGTGTTACAACATCTCACTTTTCACATCTCACCCACCACTTACCATTCACCACTTACCCAAGCCGCGTAAGGGATAGAAGCCGACACGAAGTAAGGCGGATAGCCCGACCCGACAGGGGTACGCCCTGATGAAAAGGATAATGGTAAACGCCTGCAATCACTTAGCTCTTGTCTTTGAAGAAACGGGCTAGTAGTTGGTCTGCTGCATCGAAGGGTGTGATTTGGTGGTTGAGAATGGCTTGTTTGAGCGCCTCGAACTCGCTATGGATGTCGTCGTTGCGCAAGAAAATCTCGAAAATATTGTTGCGGATGCTTGCGTCAAACCAGTGCATGAGTTGCTGCTGCCTGCGCTGTGCAAAATAGCCTGTAGTGCGGTGCATGCTGAGCATATCGGTGATGTGCTGCCAGATGGTGCCGGTGCCTTTGTCTTCTGTTGAAGAACAGATGAATACCTCAACCGTGCTGCCGCTCTCTTTGGGTGGGAAGAGGTGTAGTGCTCGTTGGTAGGCAATCTTGGCTTGGCTCGCCAGTTGTATTCGTTCGCCGTCGGCTTTGTTGACCACTATTAGGTCTGCCATCTCTACAACACCTCGCTTGATACCCTGGAGTTCGTCGCCTGCACCGGGCAGTAGGAGCAATGTAAATATATCGACCATTGATTCGGCGATGGTTTCGGACTGGCCTACGCCGACTGTCTCGATGAAGATGACGTTGTAGCCTGCAGCCTCGCACAGTATGATTGCCTCGCGGGTGTATCGGGCTACGCCGCCGAGTGTTTTGCCTGCCGGAGTGGGGCGTATGTAGGCATTGGGGTGGGCACTGAGTTTTTCCATCCGGGTCTTGTCGCCAAGGATGCTGCCACCTGTAAGGCTGCTCGATGGATCGATAGCCAGTACTGCTACCTTGTGCCCCTGGTCTGCAACGTATGTGCCTATGGCTTCAATGAAGGTGCTTTTGCCGGCACCCGGACTGCCTGAGATGGCAATGCGGGCTGTATCTTGCCGGTCCCTTAGGCACAGTCTGATGAGCAGGCGGGCAAGAGGCTTGTCTGTAACTTTGTTGCTCTCTATGAGTGTAATGCCTCGGGAAAGCGCAGAGGTGTCGCCCGATTTTATTTTTTCGGCAAGCGATTCGACCGATTCTGTGCCGGTGTGCTTGGTGCGCCTGAATGCTGAAGGATTGAGCCTGCCACCGGGCAGATCCTGTGTTGTTTTGCTGATTGGCTTTCCGGGGTCGTTAATGTCCTTGTCAGTCTGCATTTGTTGGCGGCATTTTGGTGTTAATAAGGTGAAATGGGTGGTCACGATCGTTTTTTCTGATTCAGGAATTGATCCCAAGCTGCCTGGGCGATGGCTTCGGTGAGGTTTTCGAAGTAATAACTGCCTGCTGCCGGGTCGGGTACAAGACGCATGCCGGCTTCAAGGTCGAGCAGGTTGAGAACATTGCGGGCTATACGTCGCTGGAAGGAATTTTGCTCTGTACCTGCGGGCTTTACAGTGATGCGGGCTGCACCACCTGCTACGGCTGCCATTGCCATAGCCGAGGCTTTGATCATGTTCTTGTTCACGTCTGTGGTGTAAGCATCCCTGCAAAATACAGCATGAATGTAGGGCTCTGAAGGACGGTCAATACCCCGGGCTAGCTGATAATTAGCCCACAGCAGATACATGGCTCGCAGTTTTGTCAATTCGGTCAGGAAATCGTTACCTATGTGTAAGGTAAAATGGAATTGCCGGACAAGCGTATCGTGGTCAGAAGGTTTTGAATTTTCCCAGATGCTGTCTGCTTCGAGCAAAAGCCCGGCGAGGACGACTTCGGGTGTTTGGGTGCATTGGTCTTCACCTGTATTTATCGGCAGGGTTTTTAGCAGTGGAAATCCGGCAATCATTTCAGCATCGTGTAGGCTGCTGAGTATGCCACCTCGCAGCTGATCGTGAGAGATGTCGCCCGTGTGGCAAACATTTTCGAGAAGTGTCCTTACCGACAGAGCACCGGTGCCTTGCGGGAAACTAAAAAATACCGAAACTGAGCCAAGGCTGACACCATTCAATACGAGCTTTAAAGCAGCCGGGTCAGGAATGGTGTCACAATGGATGGTCAGTGATTGGAGTCCGCCATTGAGTGCTTCGAGTATTGTTGCGTTGATATCAGCTGCATTGTGGCCGGTAAAACGAAAATCTTCTGCCGACTCCCAGGTATTGCTGACAATGAGCGGTGGCATACGGCCACTGGTTTCATCGGCTGTATAATAAGCTTCGATGCTGATGTTGGGGCTTATGCGCTGTACAATGGACGCATAATCCTTGTCCTTCAGTTCTTTTTGTACTAATTTGAGCCAGTCTTGTTTGGAGAGCTTAGGCCATTGTTCACTCATTGATCATTATTTTACAGGCTGCTAAATTAAGCTTTTTGACACAAGACGCCAAATAATAAAACTTTCTGTCTTGAATTTGGTTAAAAACAGGCACTGAATTGGTAATTATCATGAATTTGGCAGGTGTTTTTTACCATATAGAAAGCTTCCTCAGGTGGAAAGTCGATTTTAACAAAGCGAAATAAAGCAAAATTCGCAAATAAGCATTAATTTTGGAGCACCAACAATATTTGCAACATGCATTATTATTCATTAGGCAGGCTGCCACACAAGCGTCACACACAGTTCAGGAAAGAGAACGGTGAGTTGTATCACGAAGAACTCTTCTCTACAGAAGGCTTCAGTGATAAATATTCGCTTCTGTACCACTGTCATCCACCTACACAGATTATCCAGGTGGGGCATCCTTATTCTGTTGCTCCGGAGACCATACACGACAAGCAGCTCAAGCATAGGTGCCTGAATGGTTTTCAGGTACGGCCGGATGCAGATTTCCTTAAGAGTAGGAAACAGGTGTTGGTCAATTCGGATTGTATCATTAGCCTGGCAGCACCACTGAACGGCAGCGCAGACTATTTTTTCAAAAATGCAGATGCCGACGAGGTTTATTTCGTGCACGAAGGTTCAGGTACGCTTAAGACTATGTACGGCAATCTGAAGTTCGGCTATGGTGATTATCTGGTAATACCACGTGGCACAACCTATCAGTTCGAGTTCGACACACACGATAACCGCCTGCTTATAGTAGAATCATTTTCTGCCATAGATACACCCAACCGTTACAGGAATGAGTTTGGTCAATTGTTGGAACATTCGCCTTTCTGTGAGCGTGATATACGCAAACCATCCGACCTGGAGACGCATGACATAAAAGGTGATTTTCTGGTCTATATCAAGAAGCAGGATATGATGTACCCGTACCATTATAAGTTTCACCCGTTTGGGGTGGTCGGTTGGGACGGTTATGTTTATCCTTATGCCTTTTCTATACATGATTTTGAGCCGATAACCGGACGAGTACATCAACCACCACCGGTACATCAGACTTTTCAGGCACGCGGGTTTGTAATCTGTTCGTTTGTGCCAAGGCTGTATGATTATCATCCGCTGGCTATACCGGCACCTTATAACCACAGCAACATCGACAGTGACGAAGTGTTGTACTATGTAGATGGTGACTTTATGAGCCGCAAGCATGTAGAGAAAGGAATGATAACACTACACCCGGGAGGCATACCACACGGGCCACATCCGGGTACGGTAGAGAAAAGCATCGGCAAGAAAGAGACCCTCGAACTGGCAGTGATGATAGATACTTTCAAACCCTTGCTGATGACCAAATGTGCAGAAAAAATCGAATCACCCGATTACTACCTGAGTTGGGTAGAAGAATAATCTTTTTTAATTAAAAAAAACAAAATAAATAATAATGGATACACTCGTTCAATCGAAACCTAATACCAGCCAAGATACATTTCCGATCCTTGGCACAGATTATATCGAATTTTATGTTGGCAATGCCAAGCAGTCGGCCATTTACTACCAGGCCACTTTCGGATATAAATGGGTCGCCTACATGGGCCCTGAAACAGGCGTAAAAGACAAGGTGAGTTATGTATTACAGCAAGATAAGATTAGGCTCGTACTTACATCCAGCCTTTTTCCGGATACTGAGATAAGCCGCCATGTAGCAGAACACGGTGACGGTATCAAAGTACTGGCGCTGTGGGTGGACGATGCCGAGTGGTCATTCAATACTGCAGTGGAGAGAGGAGCCACTGTAGCAGGAGAATTAAAAGTAGAAGAAGACGAATTCGGTGTACTAAAAACTGCATCCATCCATACCTATGGCGAGACCATCCATACATTCGTAGAAAGAAAAAACTACCATGGCGCCTTCAGACCAGGATACGAAAAACGCGAAAGTAGCTTTCCGGTCGATCCGGTTGGTCTGATGTACATTGACCACTGCGTAGGCAATGTAGAGTTGGGTGGCATGAACAAATGGGTCAAGTTTTATCAGGATGTGATGGGCTTCAATCTGCTCATTACCTTTGATGACAACGATATTTCAACAGAATACACCGCCCTGATGAGCAAGGTAGTCTCCAATGGCAATGGTTATATCAAATTCCCGATCAACGAGCCTGCCAAAGGACTCAAGAAATCGCAGATTGAAGAATATCTCGATTTTTACCGAGCAGCCGGTGTACAGCATATAGCAGTAGCTACCAACAACATCATCGAAACAGTCACCAAGCTGAGAGCCAGAGGTATTGACTTCCTGTATGTTCCCGACACTTACTACGACGATGTGTTTGAAAGAGTGGGCAAAATAGAAGAGAATATCGAAGACCTGAAGCGACTGAATATACTCATAGACCGCGATGATGACGGGTACCTGCTTCAATTGTTCACCAAGCCGGTTCAGGACCGACCTACGGTATTCTACGAAATTATCCAGAGAAAAGGAGCTACTTCATTCGGTAAAGGCAACTTCAAGGCATTGTTTGAAGCGATTGAACGCGAGCAGGAGCTGAGAGGTACACTCTGATCGGAATTTCTTAATAAGCCGTTAAAGCACAACACCGTTGCAACCAATGGCAGCTTATTGACGTTAGTGCAGTGTATGAAACTGTTACTGAGCGTTATTGTCAGCATATTGGCTGTGTGTAGTGTTTATGCACAACCCGGTACCTATCCCGAATCACTTAAGCAGTCCGCTTCGTGCAGTATGTCGGCTGTGTATATGATGAACGAGTCGGTACACGGTCTGCTCATTGTACAACGCATCTTCGAAAACGACAACCAGACCCTGAACAAATACGTCGATCTGGAGAGTCAGAAGATTAATTTTTATGGCAATGAAGATTTGCCCAAAAACGTATTTGACGACCCCGACCACTGGTTTTATGCCGTGTCGCCCATTGATTGGTATAGTAATATCCAGAAAAGATGTGGATCGTCTGCCTCATCCGGATTGTCAGCAACGGCAGGTAGTAAGCTCCGTGAGACAAGACTGCTGTTGGATGATATCAACAAAATGCGGTTTACCATAGACGACGAACTCCGAAAGCGCGACCTGTCTAAGGTGGACGAGATAAACGCTGTGTATAAGACACTGGAACAAGCAGCTCAACAATGTGATCAGTTGCTCGCTCTCAGAAATCAACTTCAGGCAGCACTGCCAGCCAATACCAGCCGGTTAAAACCGGATCAACTGGAGTTAGTCAATAATCTGAACGCAGTTTATAAAGCCTCAGAACAATTGATTCTTGCCGTTCGGGATGATAAAGAGAAAATAGTCAAAAAGCAACTGTCAGAACTGCAGACTGCTTATAAGAACTTCCAGATGAAACGGATCGCCATGACGCGGACAGCACATAGCACCGGTGCAAATGTGGAATTGAATTTTGAAAATATTGCCAAAAAAACAGAAACGCTGATACAGGAAGCAAAGGCATATTTGGGCGATTCGCCATTTGATTCAAAATACGCTGCTTATGGAAGAAATTACTTCTACTACAATGTAAAGATGTTGTCACTTTTCAATAAATACGGCAAAGGAATTGTCTATGAAATGAACCAGCTCTTCCTGTTATCAGGCATTTCATATCATGGCTTTCTTGAACTGCCACATTATGTCAAGATCATTTATCCGGAGAAGCGCCTCGAAGTTGAAAGGTCAGTCGTCAAAACAGAGACAGTCGAAGAACTGCCAGAGACGCTCCGAAGCAGGCGCGTTGTAAACAAGCAGAGGCTGATCGTGGCAGACGGACCGGAGTGTGTTCTCGAGATCAGCGACAACCAGGAAGTGGACGGCGACATCATATCCATCAACTACAATGGCAAGTGGATCATCGAAAACTATCCCTTGCAGAAAGAGGCTGTGAAGCTGCCCATTTTGTTGAATACAGAAGGGAAAAACTACCTACTCCTGCACGCCGAAAACCAGGGTACCATCCCGCCTAACACCATCCTCATCCGTTATAAGTACGAAGGGAGATTCAAACGAGTCATACTCAATTCTACCGACAAAGAAAGTGAGATGATAGAAATCAAGCCGAATATTGTGAAGAAAGGGTAGGATACAGGCGCGTGGCTGTTATTTTCCACATTTTCGTTTAGTTAAGCAAAACAAGAAGCCACTTTGTGATAGAATATTTATGGAGTCTGTAGCCTTTTGCTCTTTTTCCTAAAAGCTCACCGAAAAAATGCCCGTTCATCCTTCAGGATAAGAGGCAAAAACGGGTATTTTTGTCAGCTACTCCTCATTTTTTCATAAATCCACTTCGAGGAAAATTTGAATTCTCCGCCATATTGATTTTCTCAGCTTGCGGATATTAGCTTTTGTAGTTTGGGCGTATCCCTGACGGGTCGGGCTTTCCGCCTTACTTCGTGCCGGCTTCTATCCCTTACGCAATTCATATTTTATTTCCCGGCAGCAATTGAAGTAGTGACGATTAATAGTACTCGGCATATACGTAGTATTGCTTTACTAAATCAGGTCATGGATTTAATATCAGTAGATAATTTTTAAAGAACCATACAAATAACATATTTGTTCTGTATTATAAGTTTTATTTTATTGGAATCAGAATAATATTTTGTTATACAAGGTTTTGCTTTTATGGTACATTATACTAAGTCAAAAAAAATATTTCAAATATTTTTTGACAAAATTTGGATTATAGGAATAAATGATGTATATTAGCGAATATTACTTCGCTGATTAAATTTTTTATTATGAGAACACAGAACACAGAACACAGAACACAGAACACAGAACACAGAACACAGAACACAGAACACAGAACACAGAACACAGAACGTTTTGTCAGTACAGTGTTAACAAATACATTGTTATGTTCTTTTTCTTCTTGCTCTTACCACATGTATCTCCCTATGCTGCAGAAATAGGAGATGAAGCAGGTAGCTTAGATGTCATGGATACCGCAATAGGATGCGATTTTTATATCTATGACATCCATAAATTGTCAAACGGGGATTATGAATTTTGTGTGAAAACATTGAACCCAGGTAGTTTTGCACATTTTTTACTTTGGGATCAAGGTGTACTGGTAAATCAGACAAATGATCCTAATTTTTGCTATACGACCAGCTCCCCTTATATTTCAATCCAGCAAACGAATATAGATTCAACATACTGTACGCTGTCAACAGTATTTACCTTAGATGAAGAATGTCCTAGACTTTCAAATATTACAGTAGATAATTGTACGAAAAATATCAGTTTTGACCTTAATCTTAATTATAAAGCATATGTAGATTTTGGGGATGGATCAGCAATAGAGGTGTCTGACTGGTTAGGGGCATTAAATGTATCTCATCAATATAGTAATAATGTATTGTATAATGTATGTATTACCTATGATAATGGCGAAACGATGCAATACTGCTGTTATCCGATTGATTTGTCTATGTGTACCAATTCTGAATTTACACCGGTAATAGATACATTAAGCACTTCGTGCCTTAAACCGCTTTATCACGAGATACCATATTGTGGCCCAAGTTCTTGTGTGAGTATTTGGGAGTACGAAGATGGTACCGTATATTACGGGCATACACGCCCAAGCCATTATTTCACGAACTTTGTGAATGCTGACGATAGCGTATGGATTAAACACACGGTGATTTGTTGTAATGATACTTCTGTAACGGTGAAAAAGATTCCACATAAAAATGCTGCTTTTATAGGTACTCCGGGAGTAATAACCAATCTTTCTGATACGATACAATGGTCTGATGGCCCCGACCCATTGACTGCTACATTTTATAAAATGACAGTAAATGACTTTATACTTGCATATTCCAATAACCCAAATTTACCATTATTGATAGACGGCACACTCAATGTGGATATCAATGCTTCCTTTGGTACAGGACAATGGAATATGGGTAAGGGGTCTGAAATTGTAGTTGAAGGTAAAGGATTGAGATTAAGCAATGTAAATATCTGGTCTGCCGTCAACCTGGGGGTAGGTTACGCCGCATGTTGTGATAATGAATATACATGGTTCGGCATACGCTCTGAGGGAATATCAAGAATTATTGTATCAGAATGTACTATATCCAATGCCTTGGTTGCTTTGCATTATCCGGGCTTAAGCGTTACTAATTCCAATTTCCCGAAATTGTCCGTTATAAACACATCATTACTCGGCAATATGTTTGCATTACGGAATGAAAATACCCCCTTGAATATTACAGGATTCAGCGGGAATTTCATACGCGGTCGTCAGGATTGCATCTGTACCTGTGATGTCGTCAATGCTCTTGATTTCAGAGGGAAAAACTTAGCTGTTGTTTTTCCGGGAGGAGAGACCAATGAGATACTTCAGTACGAACAGGGACTGCATTCAGAAAACACCTCTGTGACGCTGCGGAATTTCTACATTCATGACCTGGACAATTATGCCCCGATAACCCCTTGGCCTAATCCAAGTGATGATTATTCGAAAATCGGGGTGTATTTTCAAAATACAGGGGACTTTGAAGGTAATTCCGCACTCACTCTTGAGAATTGTAATTTTAATGCCATACCTAATAACGACGAAGTAATGCGGGTAGGAGTAAAGGTGTCTCTTGAAGCAGGCGGTCATACCTTAACAGCAATTGGAGACACTGTTACAGAATCAATTATTATGAAAAAGACAAACAATGGTTATGCCATCAATGTTGAAAATGGCGCGCAGATACGTGGTGAAATATCAGCTAATAAAATATATACATCTGATCCTGTTAACTCTGAGGGAATATCGCTTGAAATGAGATCGCAAAACAATCAGTTAAATATCCAAAACAATATTATTGATGTCAACGGTGGTACCTCTCTCAGCATGGGTATTAAACTTGGTTCCTTAAATGAAGCAGTGCAAAAAATAAGGGCGATAGGAAACAAAGTTTCCTTAGCTTCCAATACAGCTGAAGGAAATGCCATTCGTGTTGACAATTGCGAGGAAGTAGTCGTAAAGGACAATTTTATTTATTCGAATTCAGAAACACCATGCATAGAAGTGACCCAAGGCGGCAACTCCGACATCAACTGCAATTATGTAGAGGGTGGACGAATCGGTCTTAAGATTGACGCTACGTGGGATAATAATATCATAAGCAACAGCTTCTTCAATAACTTCCAGAACGGGCTGTATGCCAATGGAAAGTGTATAGACACCAAAGGATCTAAAATAGCACTCAACTCCTTTGACTATAACTACAATGAAAGTATATATTATGATATTATGTGTAATACCGGACGACAGTGGCACGATGGTTATAATATGTTTTATAATCAGAACGGTGATAATGAGGTAATCCACATTGGAGATGAAGAGTTTGTTAAAATGTGTGCTTTTCACATTAATCCTGCTTCAGTCCTTGGTTCGGTTACCTATCCGGATCATGATCCCTCTGGAATAATATTGAACAAAACGGTCAAACCATACACTCACATTGTTTTCAGTTGCAGTCCGGGTATAGATGAACCTGGCAATAAGCTGTATATGGATAATGTATCTATATATGAGCGCTATGCGGGTATCTTGTCAGATACTGCCCTTGCCTTGTCTGTCACAGCGGCAGAGTACGGGCATCTTAAACAGTCTGTGATGGATTTGATAGCCAGGAATCCCGGCTGGCTGCTAAGCAATTCGGTGCTGAGTGACTTTTATACGGCTGAGCAAAGTGCTTTTTCAGGTAAGAGCGCTGAGATAATAGGATTATTCAGAGCATTCCAGCAGACCACGGGAGTACAGCAGGAGCATTTACAGGTACTGCGTGATTCTCACAGTGTGGTACAGACAGAAATCCTCTCCTTGATGGCCACCCTTGATACGCTGACCAATCCGACAGCCATCAGCTCCACGATTTTGCTGATAGAGGATCTGCAGCAGCAGGCAGCCCAAGTTATGAATGTACTTGATTCCCTTCGGTCAGTACATGATACCCTGAACACAACAGCGCTGACAGCCCTCGCCGCAGCCAATGGCTCACTGAGCGTTTCCGAAGATTACCAGGTATGGGAGCAGGATATGAACGATTATACTATCAAGCTTTTAAAAGGAGAAGCGCTTGATTCGGCCGAGCTTAGCCAGATACGAGCAGTGGCATCAGAATGCTATAGAAACGGAGGTAAAGCCGTACTTGATGCACGTATTCTGGCAGCAGCTTGTCTCAAAGAATACTATTCTGTAGAGGCTTGTGCAGAACCGCCTGGAGGTGCCGGTATGTCATCACAAGCTCCTGAGAAGTTGTATATATACCCTAATCCAGGCAGAGATCTGTTGAACATTAGGATCGGTGTGGATAATGACGCAAGCCAGGCAGAACTAAGAGTCTATGACCTTATGGGCAGGCTGATGCATGTACAAGAGACTTTTGTCAATACGGGTATGGATATAAGCATTGACATATCCCGCCTGCCTGAGGGCATGTATGTCGCAGAGCTGAAGACATCAGACAGCAGCTTTTTTGAAAAATTTATTATTCAACGATAAGTAATGGCTAATGCCGGGCGCATAGCTTGCACCCGTCACTATTTTTTATTTATAAAAAAGTAACGGATATGAGTAATTTCAACAGAAAAATTAAATATCTAATCATACTTGCTTTGTCGGTATTCTGTATCATTCCGACAATTTACTCGCAGAATAGCTTTATTGGTGTTTTTTCTCATTTGACAGGTCCTGCAAAGTTTAACCCTTTTCAAGAGTATTATCCTTTTATGTTCACTCATTTAGATATTTATAAAACAAAAGATAAGGGATTATTATATTGTTATCTTGGAGCTCGAGAGTGGGATGAAAATAAAAGTCAGTTTATAAATGTAATAAAGTATGACAGTCTTTATACTCCTCTGTGGCATAAGATTTACATGACAACCGAAGAAGCGATGAGGCCCCAAATAATGGAAGACAGCTTGGGTAGTATATTTTTGGTATATAACCAGCATGATTCGATGCTTTATAAAATAGGTATAAGTAAGCTAAATCCGGATGGAAATATTATCTGGACAAAAATGCTGCTTGATCGTTCCAGACATTCGCAATTCAGATATGCCATGTTGGCCCAAAACGGAGATTTAATAATAAGTGGATACCGAATAATAGAACCAGGCAACATTCAAGAAGCATTGGCAATGAGAGTGAACGGTGACGGGGAGATAGTCTGGCAAAAGTTATTCGGTGGTATCAGTAGATTTTTTAATGATGTTACGGAAACAAAAGACGGGTCGCTCCTGTTTACCGCATGGGACGGAGCTGTTGTAAAATTAAATGCCGGCGGGGCAGTATTATGGGCTAATTTTTATGATAAGAATGATATACGAACAGTTCTTGAAGACAAAGAGGGTAATTATGTTGTAGCTACAGCTCCTACAGGGTCGGTTTCTGTAGCGTCAAAGTGCCGGGTTTTCAGTATCAGTCCGACAGGAGAGCTGCTTTGGAAGAAAGACTATTTTTTTGATTTTTGGGCAGGAGAGGGTAACGGTCTGTTTGGGGGATTTATTTCCCAAATGAAAACATCCTTGCAAATAGTTTTATGGACAGTTAATAATTCTAAGATGATATTCCTGAACACGGATTATGGTGGGAATATAAACTGGGCATCCCGATTACAGGGTGATGGGTGGTTTGCGTTGAAGGATTTAAACCAAGCTATGGATGACGGGATATTGGTGCCGTTTTTTTGCAATGATGGTCTGTTTGATTATAAGTCAAAAGGATTCTCAGGTGTTATAATGACGGATCCTGATGGTGGTATTCCTTGTGTCGAGAAGCTGTATGACCCGCCCGTTGATGTAGTGGATATTGCTCTTACAGCACCAACCCCGGCAACAGGAGTTCAAAATGCTTCCTTTAAGTTCGCAGATTTCTCGCTTGAGGTGGAGGATGCTCCTATGGTTACATTAGAGATGCTGTGCTATGCAACAGCTGTGAGGCCTGAGCCTGGACGCAGGGCCGGCTTTAGCATTTACCCCAACCCTGCTACAGAAATGCTTAACATCAGAACTGCCACCGATGTATTGGCAAGCCAGGCAGAACTAAGAGTCTATGACCTTATGGGCAGGCTGATGCATGTACAAGAGACTTTTGTCAATACGGGTATGGATATAAGCATTGACATATCCCGCCTGCCTGAGGGCATGTATGTTGCAGAGTTGAAGACATCAGACAGCAGCTTTTTTGAAAAATTTATTATTCAACGATAATCCAAAATATAGGAGCGATGAAAGATATATTGCGCAAGCTCTTTTATGCCTTTTTTATACTGACAATTATTGTAAGTGCAGAAGGCAGGCTTTATTCACAAAACAGTTTTATAAGGATATTCCAGGATACGGTTTATGATTTTGGTAATGAGGTTAATGTAAGTATTTTTGAGGCAAAGGATAAATCAATATACAGGACATCCTATTATTCCTCCTATAAAGAGAATGGATCGTCTGTTCCTAAAATTACCTTGATCAGGCTGGATAGTGCCGGTCAATTTATCTGGAGGAAAAGCTATAAGATAGCCCAGAAAGATCCGAATAACGCAAAAGTATTTTGCCAGGATAAGGCGGGTAATATCTATCTTTTTTACCACCACAACATAACATTGCCATTTAATCAGTATTTTTCAAAGGGCTATGTCTGGAAGCTCAGCCCGGACGGGGAGCTCATCTGGGCAAAAGGATTGGAAAATACGGAAAGTACAGTAGAATTGTTGGATGGAGCGCAGTATGATAACGATGATATGCTGTTATGTGGCACATCCTTTGTGAAATATACCAACGGGATAACGTATGACTGGAATCCATTCGTAATGCGGATCAATACGGAGGGTGAGATTTTGTTTCAAAGGGAAATTTCTTATGCTAGTACCCCGCCGCATTCTGGTAAGTTTCAAAAAATTATCCGTACACAGGATCATGGCTTTGTTTTATTGGGGCTGAAAAATAGTAATAACAGTTATTGTGCTACTGGTGTTACCAAGATAGGTACATATATTGCCAAGCTCGACAGCACAGGTACTTTGCTGTGGGGCAATCAATACCCGTGCAGGGCACCTGTTGATATTTTCGAAAACAACGACGGTACATTTACAGTACTTACTCAGGCTTACAATGGCCCGCCAAGTACTTCCAAAACTTTTGGTTTGTTTAACATTGACTCAAAAGGCAGTGGGAAATGGGCAAGGGAATACGAATTTACAGACACCAAAATTTCTGCTGTTACAGTGAGCAGAATGTTTTACCGAGGCAGTTCGATCGATATAGTAGTGAATTTGCCTAAGAGCTTAATGATTCTCAACTTGAGTACAGACGGTCTGATTAACTATGCCAATACGATAGAAAATCAATCAGACCCGAAGTTGAATGCCTATGACTCTTATGGCAGCGCCATGCTGATAGAAGGGAAAGGTTTTGTTATGCCAGGATCGGTTGAATACAAAAATCCCACTTTGATTAAAACAAATCAAATGGGCGAACCTCCATGCTTTTTTGATATTGTTCCGAACCCGGCGATTGAGAATAACATCGTAGCGCTCAAATTATATGAAAATAACAACTCCAAAAGGATTACCTCTTATAAGTTTACAGATGATGATGTGATAATACAATCAGGTCTAGATTCACTGAGCAACAAGCTATATTGCCTGACAACGGCTGTCCGTGAACAGGCACTAAGTCAGGATGAATCGTTTGTCTTGTATCCTAATCCGGCTTACCAATCTGTGACCATCAGCTCGCGTGTACAGGATTCACCGGCAATTGACGGAGTCAGGCTGCATGATATTTATGGCAATCTGTTTAGATGTACCAGCGTCAGAATTACCCGGGGAGTTGAGTTAGATCTGACAGTTATTCCACCTGGGCTGTACATTGTTAGTTTGCAGACCTCTGCCAGAACGATATTCAAAAAGCTGGTGGTACAGCGTTGAGCGTTGTTGATGTATTCTGGTTTTAATGAAAAACTCAAGCCAACTCAGCAATCACTGTTTGATTGCCACGCACTATATCTTCAAGATTCACCTTGATTTTCGCATCGAGCGGGAGATACAGATCTACTCTCGATCCGAATTTGATAAAACCCATATCTTCGCCCTGCTTAACCTGGTTGCCGGTTTCGAGATAGTTGACAATTCTGCGTGCAAGGGCACCGGCTATCTGTCGCATCAGGATTTTTTCTTTTCCGGTGTTGTAAACTACGGTTGTCCGTTCATTCTCGGTAGATGATTTCGGATGCCAGGCTACGAGATATTTTCCCGGGTGATATTGGGCATATTCTATGGATCCGCTGACAGGATTGCGGTTGACGTGTACATTCAGCGGCGACATGAAGATAGATACCATCAGTCTTTTTTCATTGAAATATTCAGTTTCTATCGCTTCTTCTATCACCACTACTTTCCCGTCAGCTGGAGCATAGACCAGATTGTTGTCTGCCACCGGAATTTTCCTGACCGGATTTCTGAAAAACTGTAATACTATAAGAAATAAAAAACCGGCAACGATGACCAGCAGCGCACTGATGACTACCGGTGTATATTCCGCGGCAGCTATCAGTACCATACTTATGATGGCAGCTATTACGATTGATTCGAAGCCTTCGCGGTGTATTCTGAACCCAAACATTTTATCATTAATTTGTACAAAGGTATCAGAATTATCTTTTTTAATTTATAGCTTTTGAATAAATATTTTAACTCACATTTCAGCCGACACTAATACAGACCGTAAATAAACAAGCGAATATACAGATAAGCAAATGGTATCAAGAAAATGAAAGCATCAAAGCGGTCGAGTATGCCACCGTGCCCGGGCATGATGTTGCCCGAATCTTTCACACCATTGTTTCTCTTTAGCATTGATTCTGTAAGGTCACCGAGTGTACCAAATACAACAGCTATAATACCCAATATCACCCACTGGCCTGCACTGAACTCTCCGAATAATTTTGGGAAAAACCAGGCTGTAATGATAGTTATAACTGCTCCGCCAATGCTGCCTTCCCAGGTTTTTCCGGGCGAGATGGCCTGATATAACTTATGCTTGCCGAAGGCCGATCCTGCAAAGTAAGCCCCCGTATCGCTTATCCATATCAGCACCAGCAATCCCATAATGATGTCAGGATGGAATCCCTTGTCCTGTATGGCAAGGTCGCACACCAGACTCGCCGGCACAGTAAGGTAGGCAATGCCAAGTGCTACGAATGCTACGCGTAAAAATTGTTGCCTTGCTCTACCCAGCAATTCTAAAAGCATTGCTATGAATACCGGTAATAAAAACATTGCAATGTTGACGAATGTGGATGAAATCTCCTTGGGTAATATCAATTTTTGAACCGCTACCCACAGGTATGGAGAAAAAGCAAGCACCGTTCCGGGCATTCGGTACTTTCTCAGTCCTTCTTCATCACCCGTGAAGCTAAGCGTAAACAACTCACGCAGCCCAATAAACAAGATGACACCGAACAACAGCACCAACCCGACTTTGTGCAGATAAATACCGGCGATCATCACAATAGCGAAAATGGTAGCCGAAGTAGCACGCGCACCTAAACTTTTAAATTTGCTCATCTGTATCTGTTTTTATACCGGGCGAATATTTGTATAAAATGAAAAATAATATACTACACACCACCACTACCAACAAAGGTGGGCTATCCATCTTCTCAGCATCTAATTGTTGCGCATCATTCCGTGTCATATACGCCACCAGTATTTGCGAAGCGTTGAACAGAAAATGACAAAATACAGTCACCCATATATTGCCTGTCTTATAAAAAATAAACCCTAACACCACACCAAGCAACAATCTCGGTAAGAAACCTTCGAACTGGAAATGAAGCAAACTGAAAAGAAATGCTGTGAGAAGGATGGCCTTTATATGATGAGTATCACCCCACATCTGTGTAAAAATCCGCTGCAGGCTTCCTCTGAAGAACCATTCTTCACCGATGGCAGGTAACAGGGCGAGCATAACGATGTTGAGGATGAGTGATGTAGTTGTCCCTTCAGATAAAAGCATTTTCAGGAGGCCGGTTACATTTTCTTCGGTCTGGCTTGCCCATTCAGGTAGCGGTATCTTTTGGTTGACCCAGGCAGTAAACATAACGAGTGGTAGGGAAAGGATGAAAAGCCCGACTGCCCATATAAATTTTTTACCCTGTTCACCGGTAGATTCGATTCCTATTTTGTTGAAAATGTATTTGCGGTCGCTCACCATATTATATATAAATGCCGGCAGTATAAAGGCCAATACGCTGTTGAGTACGAGCAACAGCCTGAGTGCTGAGCGTTCACGTTCATTACCTGTTTCTATGTTTCCCGACATCAGGGCCTGGATATCGACGGAGAATACTTTTGAGATCCAGACCGATGACAAGGATAAAAACAATATACCGAGCAGGCCAAGAAAAGCAAGCCGAACCAGATTCTTTACAAAATGCGGTTTTTCATTTTCTTCTACCGGAATGTTCCGTTCTTCGGTTGAATCATCTACATTTGTCATATTAAAAAATTATGTCATGACCAGATTGAGCGTAAATATCAACAAAGTTGCATTAATCAGGAATTCCAGAGGCGGAAATTTGCCGGATCTTGTAAAAATAGCGATTGATTGTGAAAAATTTGGGGCAGAAGGCATTACTGTTCATCCAAGACCAGATCAAAGACATGTACGTTTCGACGACATTCCAAAACTAAAATCCGTCGTCACTACCGAGTTTAATATTGAAGGCAACCCGACTCGCGAATTTATGAAACTCGTCACCGACAATCTTCCTGACCAGTGTACACTCGTGCCGGATGCCCCCGGTGTGCTTACATCCGACTCCGGCTGGGACACTGTTGCGCACTACCCATATTTAAAAGACATAACCGAAGAGCTGCATGCATATAATATACGCGTATCGTTGTTTGTAAATGCCGAAGAGAAGTATATAGAAGCTGCTGCAAAGACCGGCACAGACAGAATAGAAATATATACCGGCAAATTTTCACATGATTTTTACACAGATCCCGGGCAGGCAGTACAAGCACATATCAGATGTGCGGCATTGGCAGACCACCTTGGAATGGGAGTCAATGCCGGGCACGATCTCAATCTTGATAATCTGAGTTACTATACAAAGCATGTAAAGCCATTGCACGAAGTGTCCATAGGTCACGCTTTGATATCAGATGCACTGTACTACGGATTGCAAAATACCATTCAGATGTACAAAAGGCAGCTAATAGAATTTCAATAACGTTATATATGTTGATTGATTTTAATGAGTATATAGATTTGTTAAATTAAAAAATGAATAATAGCATGGTATTTTTTTCATAAAAATGAAAATAAACTATGTTACATTAAACATATTAAATAGATTTGCCACTCAGAATTACTTATTTATTAACTTTTTAACACAAAAAACAGGATTAGTATGAAAAAGCTTACACTACTGGTTTCTATGTTGCTGTTAGCGGCAGGCTCGCTATTGGCGCAAAGATCAGTTGTCGGAAAAGTTACAGATTCTTCAGGAGATCCACTACCTGGGGCCACAGTGCTTGTTAAAGGCACCAGTGAAGGAACTGCTGCAGACGACAACGGAAATTTCAGGATTAACGTTCCTGCAAATGCCAACACACTTGTAGTTTCGTACACAGGCTTTACTACACAGGAAATTGTTCTGGGAGCATCCAATGTAGTGAACGTATCATTAGGTGAAGGAGTAACACTTTCCGAGACGGTCGTAACGGCTCTGGGTGTCTCCAAAGCAGAAAAGTCTATTGGCTATGGTATCTCTAGCGTTGACGGTAGCACGGTCTCGAGATCGGGTGAGGTGAACGTCATCCAGGGTCTGGCTGCAAAAGCATCCGGAGTAAATGTAATTTCTTCTGCCGGTACACCTGGTGCATCTTCAAAGATTTTACTAAGAGGTAACTCCTCATTTGCTCTGAACAACGAACCATTAATCGTTATTGACAACGTACCTTTTGACAACTCTACAAATACAGTTTCACCTGGTGATTATCCTTTCAATGCCAATCTTCAGGGTGTAAATGAATCAAACCGTGGTTTTGACCTTTCAAGTTCGGATATTGAAAGTATTTCAATTCTGAAAGGCCCTGCGGCTTCTGCACTTTACGGAACAAGAGCTGCAAGTGGTGCAATATTGATTACCACCAAAAAAGGTAATAAGGGACTAAGTGTTGACTTCGGTTCTTCCTATTCATTTGACAAAGTGAACAAATTGCCGGAGATGCAAAGTATATATGCCCAAGGTACAGGAGGTGGTACACTTAATGCAGACGGTACAGTAAAAGAAGAAGGCAATTTTGTAACTTATGTGCCTGGTGTTACAAACGGTACGCCAAATAGCTGGGGGCCAAAAATTGGTTCTGCCAATGCACCAAATGCTTATGATAATCTTGCAAATTATTTCCAAACCGGTAGCACATTCTCCAATAACCTGAGCGTAAGCGGTGGTAATGATAAGTCAACCTACCGTTTCTCATACAGCCGTGCCGACCAAACAGGTATTGTGCCAAACACCAATCTTGACAGAAATTCATTCAGATTGAGTGGTACTACAGGCTCTAATGTGTTGAAATTCACAGGATCAGCTGCTTACACTTTAATCAATGACACAAAAGCACAAAATGGTAGTAACCTTTCTGGTGTAATGCTCCCATTGTTGCGTACTCCTGCCAGTTTCAATCTTCAGGGCGGTAATGGTACAGGAGGTTATGAAAATACTGACGGATCGCAGCATACTTATGTAGGTAATTATGACAATCCATTCTGGACAGCCAACCATAACCCAAACACTTCAGATGTAGGCCGTCTCACAGGTAGCGCAGCTGTTGACTACCTTCCATTTAACTGGTTGACTTTGACATACAGAATCGGTACAGATGTTTACAATGATGCAAGAAAACAAATATTTGACCTTGGAAGTAACAACAACGGCGGTGTTGGCGAACTCTGGAACAGCAATATCAAACACCAGGAAATAAACCATGACCTATTTGCCAGATTTACAAAGGGCTTTGGCGATATCAATACAAGCTTGTTGTTAGGTTCACAAATTAACAAGAGAACCTTTAATAGTGTCTTTGCCAGAGGTCAGTTCCTTACAATACCTAACTTCTTTAACTTGTCAAATGCTTCTGATCTGTATGCCGATCAAAGCTCTTCAGTAGTGAAGCTTGCAGGTGTGTTTGCGAGTTTAGACCTTGATTACAAAAACTGGATTTATGTAAACCTTTCAGGTAGAAATGACTGGGCAAGTACATTTGGCCCTAAAGCCAAAAACAGCTTCTTCTACCCAAGTGCCAGTATTGCATTTGTACCTACAGAGATTATGGCACAGAATGATTTCTTGAATTACTTCAAAGTAAGAGCATCTTTTGCTCAGGCTGGTCGTGAACCAAGTGCTTACTCTTCTGCTACTTATTATACAAAGCCAACATTTACAGATGGTTTTACGGATGGTATCTCATTCCCTTACCTTGGTAATAATGGTTTTGGTATCAGTGGTACACTGGGCAATGCAGAATTGAGACCAGAGATCAACACTACTTTCGAAGTAGGTGCAGATTTCAAATTATTGAAAAACAGAATCAACTTCGGTATTACATATTACAATTCAAAAGCTACTGATTTGTTGATTGCTAGACCTATAGCAAGCTCTACAGGTTTTGGCGCATTCGTTGCTAACTCTGGTGAGATGACCAACAAAGGTATCGAACTTGAGTTGGGTATCGACATCGTAAAAACAAAGACTTTCAACTGGAATATAGAAGGCAACTTCTCAAAGAATACCAACAATGTTGACAAACTTGTTGAAGGTGTTGATCAATTCAGTATTGAGGCTGCCTTTACAGGTGTTGGTTCTTATGCGATTGTTAATCAACCTTATGGTGCTATCTTTGGTACCAAGTGGAAGAGAAACGATGCAGGCCAGTTGATTATTGGTGCCAACGGACTTCCATTGAAGGAAGCAGAAGAAGGATTCCTCGGTAATCCTTACCCGGATTGGATTTCTGCTATCAGAAATACATTCACGTTCAAAGGTTTCTCCCTTACAGGGCTTCTTGACATCAGACAGGGTGGTGACATCTGGGGTGGTACCATCGGCCGTCTGAACAATATCGGCCGTACAGCTGCTTCTGCCGACAGAACTCATACTTATGTAATACCAGGCGTGAAAGCTGACGGTACTCCCAATGATATTGCTATCAGCCCTAATTTCTACTATGCCAGATACCTCGGTGATGCTGGTGGAGCAACAGAATCCTTCATTTTTGATGGTTCTTGGGTAAGATTGCGTGAAGTGACTTTGTCATATTCATTACCTAAGTTCAAGAAATTGATCCAGAATGCTTCTGTGTATGTTACAGGTAGAAACCTATGGTTGAAGACCAAGTATCCGGGTGTTGACCCTGAGTCAAGCCTTACAGGTGCAGGTTCTAATATCGGAGGATTTGATTATTTCACTATGCCGGGTTCTAAATCGATTATTGTTGGTTTAAATATCGGTTTCTAATTTTTTTAATAAAAATTAAAATGTCGAAAATGAAAAATTATATATTTTTAGCATTGCTTCTTACCGGTCTTGTATTTACAGGCTGTAAGAAGTATGTGGAGGGAGAAGATATTTCACCAAACTCTCCTTCTAATGTAACAGAAGGCCTGTTATTGTCGGGTCTTGAGGTTGCAACATTCTCCAATTTTGGAGGCGATTTGTCACGTGTTACTTCAGTGCTTACACAACAATCAACAGGTAATCTATTTCAGTACGAAGATCTTGCAAAGTACGACATTACCGAATCTACTGTTAGTAATATATGGAATCAGCTTTATTCAGGTTCCTTGATCAATGCACAGTTGCTGATTGATAAAGCCGGAGATAAAAACCGTCATTATAGAGGTATAGGCAGAGTACTCAAGGCATTGAACCTTGGACTTGCAACAGATTTGTGGGGTGATGTACCGAATAAAGAGGCATTAGGTGGCCTGAACGGCAATTTTAATGCGGCATTTGATTCACAAGAGTCTGTAATAGCTGACATACAACAGACACTAGATGGTGCCATCGCAGACCTCCAGTCAACTGAGAACGTTATAGCACCAGGTGCTGATGATTATATTTTTGGCGGTGATGCTTCAAAATGGCTTATGAATGCTTATTTGTTGAAGGCTCGTTATGCTAACAGGCTTAGCAAAAAGGATGCTACAGGCTCAGCCAACAAAGCACTTGAAGCATTGAATGGTGCTTATGCTGCAGGTTATACAGGTAATGGTAGCAACCTTTATGCTATCTTTGGTCCAGGTGTGACTGAGAGCAATCAATGGTATGTGTTCAATCAGGACCGTGCAGGTTACGTTTCAATGGGTAGCACACTTGTAGGAATGATGTCTGCCATCAATGACCCAAGACTTGCATTCTATGCAGCTAAAGATGGTAGTGGAAATTATTCAAATGAATCTTCCATTGGTGCAAAATATGGTTCAGCCGAATCAAAGCTACCTTTGCTTACTTATGCAGAAGCAAAATTTATCGAAGCAGAAGCTCAAATGCGATTGGGCAATAAGGCTGCAGCAGCTGCTGCACACAATGCTGCTGTTATTGCAAACTTAAATGATGTTACCGGTGGTGGCGATGCTGCTTTCGAAGCTGCCAATGCAAACGAAGATGCAGCTAGCATCACTATGAGTAAGATAATGTCTCAGAAGTATATTGCTATGTTTACACAACCAGAAGTATATTCTGACTGGAGAAGGACAAATATTCCTGCCCTTACTCCAAATGCCGGAGCAAACCTTACTGAGATACCGAGAAGATTCCCTACAGCTCAAGATGAAAGATTATACAATACCAAAGCTGTTGTAAACTCTAACCTCCTTGACCCTGTATGGTGGGATAAATAAGCATCAGTAATTCTGATCGTAATTTTTATATGGCTATCCATTCACTTGGATAGCCATATTTTATTTTGTAGAAGTGTTAAAAATTTTATATAAATTCTGAACTGTAAATTGTGATGAAAGTTTATAGATAAAAATTTGTATTTTCTATGATACATTTAAAATACTGATTATATTTGATTCTTGAAAAAACAATTTTATCACACAAAAAGAGGATTAGTATGAAAAAACTTACACTTCTGATTTCTATGTTGCTAATAGCAAGTGCTTCGCTGTTAGCCCAAAGGACAGTCGTCGGAAAAGTTACCGATTCTGCCGGAAGTCCACTTCCAGGTGCTACAGTACTTGTAAAAGGTACAAGTGAAGGTACAGCTGCCGACGACAATGGTAACTTCAGATTGAACGTTCCTGCAAATGCCAACACACTTGTAGTTTCGTACACAGGCTTTAACACGCAGGAAGTTCTATTAGGGGCATCTAATGTTGTTAATGTTGCCCTGCAGGAAGGGGTGACCCTTTCTGAGACAGTTGTAACCGCATTGGGTATCACTAAGAAGAAAAATGAGCTACCGTATTCTGCACAGACGGTAGGTGGAGATGATGTCTCCAAATCCAGAGACGGCAACGTTGTGAATGCCCTGTCAGGGAAGGTTGCAGGGTTAAACATTAAGCGCAACAACAGTCTTGGCGGTTCTACCAATATTGTTTTGCGAGGTACCAAATCTTTGACGGGCAACAATCAGGCTTTGTTTGTTGTGGATGGTGTGCCTGTAGATAATTCAAACACAAATACTTCTGACCAGCTAACAGGCCGTCAGGGTTATGACTTTGGTAATGCTGCAGCCGACATCAATTCTGACGATATTGACAATATTACAGTACTAAAGGGAGCAGCTGCTTCAGCTCTTTATGGTTCGCGTGCTGCAAATGGGGTAATCGTTATAACCACTAAAAAGGGCTCCAAAGCCAAAGGTCTTGGTGTTACTTTAAATTCAGGCTTGAATGTCGGTACCATTGAGAAAAGTACCTTTGCTACGTACCAGAAGAAATATGGAGCTGGTTATGGTGCATATTACGAAGACCCATCAGGCTTTTTCTTATACAGAGACATTGATGGTGATGGTACAGATGATCTTGTGACACCCCTTACAGAAGATGCTTCCTGGGGCGCTAAGTTTGACCCTAACCTGAAAGTATTCCAGTGGGATGCTTTTGACCCAACTTCGCCTAATTACAAAAAAGCTACACCTTGGGTGGCAGCAGCAAATGACCCTTCTACATTTTTCGAAACAGCCATCGGTACCAATAATGGTGTAATGATAGATGGAAGTAATGACAAAGGTTATTTTAAACTCGGTTATAACCATATTACGGATAAAGGTATCCTGCCAAATAGTAATATCAATAAGGATATGATTAACTTTGGTGGTTCGTATAACCTAACCCGCAAACTGACTGCTTATTCTGCAATTAACTATACCGGTATAAGTGCGAAGGGTCGTTATGGAACAGGCTATGGTGACAGGAACCTTATGACCAACTTCAGACAATGGTGGCAAACCAATGTTGATATCTCAGAATTGCGTCAAGCGTATGATAGAACAAAACAAAACGTAACATGGAACTGGGCAGACCCAACTATTCTGGCACCGATATACTGGGATAACCCTTACTGGACAAGATACGAAAACTACGAAACAGACGGCAGAGGTCGTTATTTCGGTAATGTTGGCCTTGAGTACAAACTCCTAAGCTGGTTGAATCTTAAAGGTCAGATGTCTCTCGATAGATATAGCGAATACCAGGAAGAACGTATAGCGGTAGGTTCTGTTGATGTACCGAAATACTCAAGATATGACCGTACATTCCAGGAAATTAATTACGATCTCTTATTAAGTTCTACACCATTGCGCCTAGCCGAGAGTTTACATTTCAATTTCCTTCTCGGTTCCAATGTTCGCAAGAATGAAATTTATGCTATTGCTGATGGTACCAATGGCGGTCTTGCTATTCCTGGTATCTATGCACTGTCCAATAGCGTGAGTGCCCGAAATGCACCAGACGAATCACTCACCAAACTGCAAGTGAATGGTCTGTTTGCTCAAACAAGCTTTAACTGGGATAACAGCGTGTTCCTTGATTTATCAGTAAGAAGGGACAAATCTTCTGCCTTGCCTAAGGATAACAATGTATATATCTATCCTGCTGCTTCACTTGGTTTGTTGTTTTCTAACTGGACAGGTACAGGTTCTGTATTCTCGTTCGGAAAATTGAGATTCAACTATGCACAGGTTGGTAATACCCCACCACCACTCGTAGTGGATGATGTGTATAACATCGGTGTGGCCACCCTACTTGACAGAGGTGTGTATGCTACATCATTTGGCTCGGCACCTTTAGCTTCTGTTAGTTCTACTAAGAACAATCCGGGCCTGAAGCCTGAAAGTACAAAGAGCTTTGAGGTAGGTATCGAAACAAGATTCTTTGAAGATCGACTAGGTCTTGACCTTACATATTATAATATGAGTACCGTTGACCAAATTTTCAGAGCCCCTGTTTCTCGAACTACAGGCTATTCATTCAAATACATCAATGCAGGAGAAATTTCTAACAAAGGTGTAGAACTTCAATTGTTCGTACGTCCTGTTGCGACACGTAATTTTGATTGGAGAATGGATGTTAACTGGGCAAAGAATACAAGCCTTGTTGTTGACCTTGGTGGTATCGATAATCTTCAGCTTGCATCATTGCAGGGTGGCGTATCCATCAATGCTACTAAAGGTGAACCTTACGGTACCATCAGAGGAAGCAACTTTGTGTACAAAGATGGTCAAAAAGTAGTGAATTCTCTTGGACGATATGTAACAAGCCCTACATCCAATCAGGTAATCGGTAATATAAATCCTGACTGGACTGGTGGTGTTACCAATAGTTTCCGTTTCAAGAATGTTAACCTTAGCTTCTTGGTTGATGTCAAGCAAGGCGGTCAGGTTTGGTCATTGGATATGAGCTACGGTCTTGCTACAGGTCTCTATCCAGAAACAGCCGGACTAAACGATAAAGGAAATGAAGTGCGACTACCAACTGCAGACGGAGGTGGTATCCTTCTTCCTGGTGTTAAAGCAGACGGAACCCCGAATACTACTTATGCAAGTGGCTATGATTTTGGTATCTACGGATACAGAAGAAACCCTAATGCTGCGTTTGTATATGATGCCAGCTTTGTGAAGTTAAGAGAAGTAAATCTTTCTTATGATTTCCCTAAATCTTGGTTAGGTGCTCAAGGCTTCCTTAAAGGTGTTAATGTAGGCATCTATGCACGTAATCTTTGGACTATCCATAAGAATACACCGTACTCAGATCCTGAAGAAGGATTCAGCTCAGGTAATATTCAGGGATATCAGGGTGGTGCTTATCCTAACGTGAGAGTTATTGGTTTCAATCTTGGAGTTAAGTTTTAATAAACAAGCAAAATATTTGTTATGAAAAAGTATATCTTATTATTGATAATAGCTGGTTTTGCGATGAGTTGCAACAAAGACTTCGACTCATTGAATACCGATACAAAAAAGCCAAAAGATGTTGACCCGGCATTCTTGTTTTCAGGTGCCCAGAGGCAATTGTCAGACGTCCTGACAAATAACAACGTCAATTTCAATATTTTCAGGCTTACATCACAGTACTGGACAGAGACTACTTATGTTGATGAGTCAAACTACGATTTGAACACCAGAAATATTCCTCAGAATTTTTGGAATCAGATGTACGTTGATGTTATTAAAGGGTTTACGGACAGTGAAGCGCAACTTAAGCGAATTGATCCAAACTTATCATCTGCTGACAGCAAGAATAAATTTGCCTGCACAGAGATTATGATTGCTTATGCATATTCTATCTTGGTAAATACGTATGGCAATGTTCCGTATTCTGAGGCTTTGAATATTGATAATGTATATCCGAAATATGATGATGCAGCTACCATTTATAGTAAATTGCTCGAAAGAATAGATGCGGCACTTGGCTCACTTGACGCAAATGCTGGTTCGTATGGCAGTGGTGACCTTATGATGGGTGGTGATATTGCCAAGTGGAAAGTATTTGGTAATTCGCTAAAACTGAAGCTTGGCATGATGCTCGCTGATGCTGACCCTGTAACCGCAAAGTCGGTTGTGTCTGCAGCTGCACCAAATGCTATGGCATCTTCCAGTGATAATGTTATTTTCCATTATTTTGGTTCTCCACCGAATACTAATCCGATTTGGGTTGATTTGGTACAAAGCAACAGAAAAGACTTTGTAGCTTCACAGACCATAGTTGATGCAATGAATGCTTTGGGCGATCCAAGAATTTCAGCATATTTTACCAAAGATGCTGCAGGTGTATATTCAGGTGGCCCACAAGGTGCCAGCAACAATTATGCTACCTATTCTAAGCCCGGCAATAGACTGATTGCTCAGGATTTTGAAGCCATCATCATGGATTATTCCGAAATCTCTTTCTTGCTTGCAGAGGCCATTGAAAGAGGCTTCATAAGCGGTAGTGCCGAACAATACTACAATGGAGGTATTATAGAGTCTTTGAGATATTGGGGCATAACCGGTACTGATGCAACTGCTTATCTGCAAAACCCAAATGTCGCATATTCTACTGCAACGGGTGATTGGAAACAAAAGATAGGTACGCAGAAATGGCTTGCATTATATAACAGAGGTTTCGATGCCTGGACTGAAATACGAAGACTTGATTACCCGGTACTTCCTGCACCAGCCGATCCTGTTACAGATTTCCCTGTCCGTTATACATATCCGGTGCAGGAACAAAATCTTAATACTGCCAAATGGACTGAAGCTGCGGCAGCCATTGGAGGTGACGATGTAACCACTAAATTATTCTGGGATAAATTCTAAGTTCTGAATTTGTTCTGGTTTTGTTCTGTTTTATATCTTGCCGTCATCAATGATCAGATGGCGGCAAGTCTTTTTTACTTGATTGTTATTTTGTACTGAAAACTGCCTGGTTTTTCTTCCTTTTGTTCAGATTGAGGTGTTGTATAGGTATATTGTACATGGATACCAGTAGCTTGGGGCATTTTTGCCGGTATCTCAGTGCTGCCGGGCATTCTGAAATGAATATCGAGTTTTCTGTTAAAAGTTACCCTTAGGTTGCGGTTGCGCACTTTCGAAAACTTCAATAGTTTTACTACCCTTATAGCTTCTTCATCAAGTCCGTAGCCTACATGACCTACTGTCTTTGCTTCAATGACATCACCATTCGAATCAATAATGTATTTGACATGAACGGTAGCCTCAATTTTAGCATTAAATGCCTCTATCGGATATTTTAAATTTTCCTTTACAAATTGTTTTATACCGGCAGTACCATTTAAATAGACCGGAGTACGAATAAATTTTTCTTTTTTATCAATGCCCATTTCTCGTTTTATAAAAATATACGCAAATAAAAAATAAATTCATGCAAATAATTTGGATTATTAATTACAATCTCCCTATTTTTGCACTCTAATTTATTTAAAATTAAATCAGTATATGTTAATTATTGACGTAAAAGACAGCGAATCAATCGATAAGGCACTAAAGAAGTACAAAAAGAAGTACGAAAAATCTGGTGTGTTAAAAGAATTAAGAAGACGTAAGCAATTCACAAAGCCTTCTGTTATCAGAAGAACAGAGGTGCTGAAGGCTGAATACAAAATGCAGAAATACGGCACAGACGCGATTTAAATTTTTCTATTTAAATATATCTTTGTACTTTAGGGTCTGATTATGATTATTACATAATCAGACCTTTTTTATGAACATTCAAAGGTACCTGGCACATTTAGAGTTTGAGAAAAGATATTCTCAGCATACGCTCCTTTCCTATAAAACTGACCTTCGGCAGTTCACAGACTACTTGTACAATCAATATTCAATTACACAGTTAGCAGAAGTACAAAATCTCCATATCCGTTCATGGTTGGTGATGCTTGTGAACGATGGCATCTCAGCACGTTCTGTATCACGGAAGTTGTCAACTGTTAAGAGTTTGTTTAAGTATCTTCAGCTCAATAAAGTACTAAGTATTAACCCGGCAATAAACCTTTCTGCACCAAGAAGTGGCAAGCGCCTTCCCGGGTTTGTACCTGAAAAAGAAGTTATAAGCTTATTATCACAAGATTTATTTGCGGATACGCCTGAAGCTAAGCAGCACCGTTTGATCCTTGAGTTATTATACACTTGTGGTCTTAGACGAAGTGAGCTTATCAATCTTGAAATAAAGAATATTGATCTAGGAAGAAATTGTATTAAGATTTTAGGCAAAGGTAACAAGGAACGACTCGTGCCCATAGGCAGACCATTGGTCGAATCTATTGTAGAATTCTTAAATAAACGGACTGTTGACGGAACACAAAACAATTCATACTTGTTTTATAATAGAAAAGGAAATAAATTGGACCCGAAAAGCGTTTATAATATTGTAGTGAGATACCTGAGTATGGTGACGAAAACAGAACGTAAGAATCCGCATATATTAAGGCATAGTTTTGCAACCCACCTCATAGAAAATGGTGCCGACCTCAATTCTATTAAAGAGCTAATGGGGCATTCGAGCCTTGCAGCTACACAGGTTTATACACACAACACAATCGAACGACTAAAAGACATCTACGAAAAGGGGCATCCCAGATCGGGTAAGTAAGAGATTTTTTATAACATTTAAATAAAAAGATATGAAAACAAGAACTGAAGCGATTCATTTTACAGCAGACAAGAAGTTGTTGGACTTTATTGAGAAGAAAACATCCAAACTGCACCAGTTTTTTGACCGCATTACCGACATCGACATGAAATTGAAGTTAGAGAATTCGGGTCAGGTACGGGACAAGATAGCAGAGGTAAAGGTACAGTTGCCCGGTACAGTACTATTCGTAAAAGAACATGACAAAACATTCGAGACAGCAATAGACGCAGCCGTTGATTCACTTGCCAAACAGCTGATAAAATATAAGGAGAGAAAGAGCGAAAATTAAAAAATGGAGGCCGGAACTTATCCGGCTTCTTTTTTTTTAATTAAGTGCAACGATTTATAAAAAGCTACGTTAAATGATACTCAACTTCAATAAAAGTAGTGCCGGCAAAAAAAAGTAAAAATATTTTTCAAAAATTGATATTTTTTTTTGTATTTGTTGATAGAATTTATATCTTTGCATCGCTTTTGGAAAAAAGTTTCTGAAAGTAATTGAAAGTTAAGCAAATAAGTAAAAGCTACTTGCTTAATCAAATTGAAAAATAGGGCAATATTTTATAAAAAATATCCAGGCCAGTGTAGCTCAGTTGGTAGAGCAGCTGATTTGTAATCAGCTGGTCGGGGGTTCGAGTCCCTCCACTGGCTCTATTTATGAAATAGCTGAAAGGCAGGTAAGCAGAAAAACGGTTTACCGTACAGGAAGCACAAGGGGGTGCGCCGAAGTGGGAGAGACGGGGCAGACTGTAAATCTGTTGGCTACGCCTGAATAGGTTCGAATCCTATCACCCCCACACAGCTACAAAAGCCATTGAAAAAACTTTGCATGCGGGTGTAGCTCAGTTGGTAGAGCATCAGCCTTCCAAGCTGAGGGTCGAGGGTTCGAGTCTCTTCACCCGCTCTGCTTTTGCAAAACTGGCTATTTTGAAAAAAATAAGCCAATGTAGCTCAGGGGTAGAGCACTTCCATGGTAAGGAAGGGGTCGGGGGTTCAATTCCCTTCATTGGCTCAAAAAATGAAAATGTTAATAATTATTTTTTAATCACAAATCACAAAAAAATTTAAACGATGGCTAAGGAAACATTCGACAGATCGAAGCCTCACCTAAATATTGGTACTATCGGTCACGTTGACCACGGTAAGACAACTCTTACTGCAGCAATTACAAACGTACTTGCCGAAAGAGGTCTTGCAGAAAAGAAGGATTACGATTCAATCGACGCTGCTCCGGAAGAAAAGGAAAGAGGTATCACCATTAACACTGCACACGTAGAGTATCAGACAGAAAAGCGTCACTATGCGCACGTTGACTGTCCTGGTCACGCAGACTACGTTAAGAACATGGTAACTGGTGCTGCTCAGATGGACGGTGCTATCATTGTTGTTGCTGCAACAGATGGTCCTATGCCACAAACAAGAGAACACATCCTTCTTGCACGTCAGGTAGGTGTGCCTAACCTTGTTGTATTCATGAATAAAGTTGACCTAGTTGATGACCCTGAAATGCTTGAACTAGTTGAAATGGAAGTTAGAGAGCTTCTTTCTTCTTATGGTTTTGACGGTGACAATGCAGCTGTTATCAAAGGCTCTGCACTTAAAGCACTTGAAGGTGACCCTAAATATGTACAAGCTATTCTTGACTTGATGGATGCTTGTGATAGTGAAATCAAAGAACCAACAAGAGATATCGACAAGCCTTTCCTAATGCCTATAGAAGACGTATTCTCAATCACTGGTCGTGGTACAGTTGCTACCGGTCGTATTGAAAGAGGTGTTATCGAAGTGGGTAACCCTGTAGAAATCGTTGGTATGATGGCAGAAGGTGAAAAACCGCTCACATCTGTTTGTACGGGTGTTGAGATGTTCAGAAAACTACTCAATAGAGGTGAAGCCGGTGACAACGCTGGTTTGCTACTAAGAGGTATAGATAAAGAAGCTATCAGAAGAGGTATGGTTATTTGCGCTCCTGGTTCAGTTAAGCCTCACAGAAAGTTCAAGTGCGAGGTGTATGTATTGAGCAAGGAAGAAGGTGGACGTCACACTCCATTCTTCAACGGATACCGTCCACAGTTCTATTTCCGTACAACAGACGTAACAGGTGACTGTAAACTACCTGAAGGTGTAGAAATGGTAATGCCTGGTGATAACGTATCACTTGAAGTAATTCTAATCAACCCGATTGCAATGGAGAAAGGTCTTCGATTCGCAATCAGAGAAGGTGGTAGAACAGTTGGTGCAGGTCAGGTAACTGAGATCCTTGATTAATTTTAAATATTAATCTCGACCTATAATTAAAGCACGAATTAAGCACCTCCTTGGGGGTGCTTAATTTTCGCATATACGGGCATAGCTCAACTGGTAGAGTGACGGTCTCCAAAACCGTAGGTTGCGGGTTCGATCCCTGCTGCCCGTGCAAAATTGAAACATTAAAACAAAAGCTGATGGATAAGATAAAATTGTATTTAAGTCAGAGTTATGATGAACTTGTCAATAAAGTTTCCTGGCCAAGTACAAATAATTTAATTGAGTCTGCTAAAGTAGTTCTGACTTTTGTCATTATTTCTACCATTCTGGTATTTATTATGGATGTCATTTCTCAGCAAGCGCTTAGTTTTATTTATAGTATTGGTTAAACTTATTTCTAACTGAATATTAATTTACCCCCTGTATGTCAGAAGAAAAGAAGTGGTTTTCATTGCGTGTCATAAGTGGCAAAGAAAAATCTATCAGAGATAGAATTGACCGTGAAATTGACAGCTGTGGATGGAGAAATATAGTTACGCAGGTTGTAGTACCTTCTGAAAAGGTGTACAAAATACGTAATGGCAAAAAAGTTATTACTGAAAGAAATATTCTTCCGGGGTATATTCTTGTGGAGGCTGATGCAGAAAAATTTACTGCCGAAATTGTGCAGGGAATCGCAAATCTGCCTAATGTGATTAACTTTCTTGGTGCCAATAAGCCAATACCGATGCAAAATGCGGAGGCAAATAGATTGTTGGGCAAGATGGACGAATCTTCTGAGATAGGAGAGTCTAATCTTGAACCATTTATCGTTGGCGAAACCGTAAAAATTATTGACGGACCTTTCTTCGAATTTGTCGGTGATATACTTGAAGTGAACGAGGAAAAGAAAAAATTAAAACTTATTGTTAAAATATTTGGGCGTGGAACTGAGGTGGAGCTCAATTTCATGCAAGTAGAAAAAACGTAATATTATTTAAATACATACATCATGGCAAAAGAAATCGAATACATCATTAAACTTCAGGTCAAAGGCGGACAAGCGAATCCTGCACCTCCAATCGGTCCTGCACTTGGTTCGAAGGGTGTTAATATCATGGAATTCTGCAAAAGATTTAATGCTAAGACTCAAGATACACCTGGTAAAATTATACCTGTTGTGATTGAAGTTTATAAGGATAAGTCTTTTGAGTTTGTTACCAAAACAGCACCTGCCACGGTTCAGTTATTCGAAGCAGCGGGTATAAAGAAAGGTTCTGCACAGTCTAACCGTATCAAACCGGGGTCTGTAACATGGGATCAGATTAAAGCCATAGCTGAAGACAAAATGCCTGACCTTAATGCATTTAAACTTGAATCTGCAATGAAGATGATAGCGGGTAGTGCTAGAAGCATAGGTTTGGAAATAAAGGGAGATGCTCCTTTTTAAAAGAAAGAGTTGAATAAAAATATTTTTTAACTGAAGGGAGTTCTGTTGTTAATAGCAGAATGTCTGAACCTTAAATTTTATTTATGGCAAAATTATCTAAAAAAAGAGCAGCAATTGCTGCAAAAGTTGACCAAGATAAATTGTACACATTGCCCGAGGCAATGAATTTGGTCAAAGAAGTGAACACTACAAAATTTGACGCTTCTGTTGATGTACACATCAGATTAGGGGTGGACCCAAGGAAAGCAGACCAGGCACTTCGTGGTACTGTAACCCTACCTCACGGAACAGGAAAAACAAAAAGAGTACTTGTACTTTGTACGCCTGACAAGGCAGCTGAAGCAACTGCAGCAGGTGCTGACCACGTAGGTCTTGAAGATTACATTCAAAAGATAGCAGGAGGCTGGACTGATGTTGACGTTATCGTAGCAATGCCTACAGTAATGGCTCAGCTCGGTAAAATCGGTAGAATACTAGGCCCTCGTGGTTTGATGCCAAACCCTAAAACAGGTACAGTGACTATGGATGTCGCCTCTGCAGTTCAGGACGTAAAAGGTGGTAAAATTTCTTTCAGAGTTGATAAATATGGTATCGTACACTCTTCTGTTGGTAGAGTATCATTTTCACCTGAAAAGTTAGAAGGAAATGCTAATGAACTTATAAGTACATTGGTGAAAATGAAACCATCATCTGCCAAAGGTACTTATCTTAAGTCGATATCAGTGGCAGGTACCATGAGTCCGGGTATAAAAGTTGACCCTAAAACTATTAAGTAATCAACATCTAAAGCTATCAAATTATGAATAAATCAAATAAAGGAGTAGCAATCGAAGAATTGAAGGAGAAGCTGGAAACAGCGAATTTTTTCTATATCACCGATTCTTCTTCACTTTCCGTAGAAAAAATAAATAATCTTAGAAGAATCTGTTTCAACAAAGGTGTTGAAATGAAAGTTGTTAAAAACACTTTGTTGAGAAAGGCCATGGAATCTTTTGGAGAAGAAAGAGGATACCAGGGTCTGTTTGATGCTTTGCACGGTCCTACGGCTATCATGTTTACAGAAACGGCCAATGTTCCTGCAAAGATTATCAAAGAGTTTAGAAAAGATGATAAAAGACCAATTATTAAGGCTGCATATATAGACACTGCAATATTTATGGGCGACCAATCTATTGAAGATCTAGTGAACCTTAAGTCAAAAGAGCAATTAATCGGGGAAGTTATTACAATACTTCAGTCTCCTGCCAAGAATGTTATCAGTGCGCTTAAGTCAGGAGGACAGACAATTGCCGGATTGGTTAAGGCACTGGAAGAAAGAGCTGAACAGTAATTTCTTCACACGGATATGGCTTCCAAGTGATACCACGCACTTAATTTTATAGTAACTTTAAAAACTAAAAAAAATGGCTGATTTAAAAGCACTTGCTGACCAACTTGTAAATTTAACTGTTAAAGAAGTTAATGAGTTGGCAACTATTCTAAAAGATGAGTATGGTATCGAACCTGCTGCTGCTGCTGTTGCAGTTGCTGCTGCCCCTGCGGGTGGTGGAGCTCCAGAAGCTGCTGCTGAAAAAACATCATTTGATGTATTTATGACTTCAGCTGGTGCGGGTAAATTGAATGTTGTAAAAGAAGTTAAAAACCTTCTTGGTCTTGGTTTGAAAGAAGCTAAAGATCTTGTTGACGCCGCTCCTGCAATGATTAAGGAAGGATGTTCAAAGGATGAAGCTGAATCACTTAAGGCTGCTCTAGAAGGCGCTGGTGCATCTATCGAATTGAAGTAATTCTGAACGTATAGACAAACCTATGCTTATGAAGAGCCTCTGTGGCATTCAAAATGTACATACAGTAATATAGGTTTAAGTAAATGGTTAGCTCCATTTATTTAAACCTATTGCTGTTTGTTTTAAAGAGAATATTCAAAATCTATTATATGCAAAACTAATTCGCTTTAGTTTTGTTAAAATTTAAATAATCTGGATAATGGCTAACAACAGCGCAATGCTCTATGCCGAAAGCAAAAGAGTAAATTTCGGAAAAATCAAATATCCTCTTACACCTCCTGATCTATTAGATATACAGCTAAAATCGTTCCAAGAATTTTTTCAGCTCGAAACAACTCCGGAAAACAGATCGGATGAAGGCTTGTTCAAAGTGTTCCAGGAAAATTTCCCGATTACTGATGCCAGAAATATATTTGTTCTGGAATTTCAGGATTATTTTATCGATCCACCTCGTTATTCGATAGACGAATGTATTGAAAGAGGGCTAACTTATTCTGTTCCACTCAAAGCAAAGTTGCGTTTGTCTTGTAACGACGAAGAACACGTTGACTTTGAAACTATAGTACAGGATGTGTTCCTCGGCAATATACCGTACATGACACCTAAAGGTACATTTGTTATCAATGGTGCAGAAAGGGTTATTGTTTCCCAACTTCACAGATCGCCTGGTGTATTCTTCGGACAAAGTGTCCACCCGAATGGTAGCAAAATTTATTCCGCAAGGGTAATCCCTTTTAAGGGTGCATGGATGGAGTTCGCTACCGATATCAACACGGTGATGCATGCTTATATAGACCGCAAAAAGAAATTCCCGGTAACAACGCTACTTCGTGCTATTGGCTTTGATACAGACAAATCAATCTTGAACATTTTTGGCCTTGCTGATGAAGTACCATCTACACGCGAAGCACTTGAAGCTTCAATAGGCCGAAAACTGGCTGCCCGTGTGTTACGAACATGGACTGAAGATTTTGTGGATGAAGATACAGGTGAGGTTGTTACAATAGAAAGAAATGACATTATCCTAGAGCGAGATGTGGTTATTGAAGCGGATAATATTGATTTGATTCTGAATGCGGGGCTCGAATCAGTCATTCTTCAAAAAGAAAATATAGGAGAAGATTATTCCATTATTTTCAATACACTCCAGAAAGACCCTACCAGCTCCGAACTTGAAGCGGTACAGTATATTTATCGTCAGCTGAGAGGTACAGAACCACCGGATGATGAAACAGCAAGGGGAATCATCGATAAACTGTTTTTCTCAGATAAGAGATACAACCTTGGTGAAGTAGGTCGTTACAAAATTAATAAAAAGCTCGGTATTGATACTTCTGACGAGACACTCGTGCTTACAAAGGAAGATATTATCCTTATCGTTAAATATTTGGTCAGCCTCATTAACCAAAGGGCAGAAATAGATGATATTGACCACCTTTCGAACAGAAGAGTACGTACGGTTGGTGAACAATTGTATGCACAGTTTGGTGTAGGTCTTGCACGTATGTCAAGAACCATTCGCGAAAGGATGAACGTAAGGGACAATGAAGTATTCTCACCGGTTGATTTGATAAATGCGAGAACATTGTCGTCAGTTATCAATTCGTTTTTTGGTACAAGCCAGTTGTCACAATTCCTTGACCAGACCAATCCACTATCTGAAATCACTCACAAAAGAAGGATTTCTGCACTAGGTCCGGGAGGTTTGTCGAGAGAAAGAGCGGGCTTTGAGGTGAGGGACGTTCACTATTCACACTACGGACGACTTTGTACAATCGAAACTCCGGAAGGTCCAAACATCGGTCTTATATCAACCCTGTGCGTACATGCCAAGATTAACAAAATGGGATTCCTTGAGACTCCATACAGACCTGTTAACAATGGTGTTGTCGAATTAAAATCTGAAGCCATTTATTTGTCGGCAGAAGGAGAAGATTATTCAAAAATTGCACAGGCAAATGCGCCATTGACAGATGTTGGAAACTTTGAAAGTGATAAGGTAAAATGTCGGGAACATGGAGAATTTCCGGTTTTAGGTCCGGATGAGATAGAATATATGGATGTGGCACCTAATCAAATAGTTGGTGTTTCTGCATCGCTCATTCCTTTCCTTGAAAACGATGACGCCAACCGTGCACTAATGGGCTCTAACATGCAACGCCAGGCAGTACCACTCATCAGGCCTACTTCTCCAATAGTGGGCACAGGTCTTGAAGGTAAAGTGGCAAGAGACTCAAGGATGTTGATAAATGCTGAAGGTGATGGTTATGTAGAATATGTTGATGCAGAAGAAATCGTCATCCGTTATGACAGAACCGATGAAGACCAGATTACTTCCTTCGAAGATAACAGAAAGACTTACAAATTAACCAAATTTGCCAGAACCAACCAGGGTACGTGTATCAACCTGAAGCCTATTGTCACTAAAGGCCAAAGAGTAGCTAAGGGTGAAATCCTCTGTGATGGTTATGCTACGGACAAAGGTGAACTTGCACTCGGACAAAACCTAAAGGTGGCTTTCATGCCTTGGAAAGGTTACAACTTCGAGGATGCTATTGTATTATCTGAAAGGGTTGTAAAGGAAGACATTTTTAGCTCAATCCATATCGAACACTTCGAAATGGATGTACGCGATACTAAACTTGGTGAAGAAGAACTTACCAATGATATTCCAAATGTAAGTGAAGAAGCAACAAAGGACTTGGATGAAAACGGTATCATCAGAGTTGGGGCATGGGTTAAAGATGGTGATATACTCATTGGTAAAATTACACCTAAAGGTGAGTCTGACCCAACACCGGAGGAAAAGCTGCTAAGAGCGATATTCGGAGACAAGGCAGGTGACGTCAAAGACGCATCCCTCAAGGCACCTCCTTCTACATCAGGTATAATCATTGACAAACAGTTGTTTGCAAGGGCTAAGAAAGACAGAGTTCAGAAAGATCAGGAAAAGGATCAGCTTAACAAACTTGACGAGCAACACGCCATTGCTACCAACGACTTGAAGACCATTCTAATCGATAAACTTCTGCAGTTGGTTAAAAATAAAACTGCCAACAATGTAAAAACCATCTATGGACAGGAGTTGTTCCCTAAGGGTACCAAATTTGCACTTGCTTCACTCAAAGAGCTTGACTTCACCACTGTGGACTATGGCAATTGGACAGATGATCAGCCAACAAACGAACTGGTAGCAAGATTGCTCCATAATTATGTTATCAAGTACAATGAAGAACTTGGCCGCTATAAGAGGGAGAAATTCAACCTCAGCATTGGTGATGAGCTTCCTGCAGGCGTACTCAAGCTGGCAAAAGTGTATCTTGCAAAAAAACGTAAGCTAAGAGTAGGTGATAAACTTGCCGGCCGACACGGCAACAAAGGTATTGTGTCAAGAATAGTACGAGAAGAAGATATGCCATTCCTTGAAGATGGCACACCGGTAGATATTGTACTGAATCCTCTGGGTGTACCTTCAAGGATGAACCTCGGTCAGATATTCGAAACCGTGTTAGGTTGGGCCGGCCAAAAATTGGGCGTCAAATTCGCTACTCCTATCTTTGACGGTGCCAACACCGATGAAATAGAAGAATACATCCAGAAAGCGAATCTTCCTTCCTTGGGTCAGACTTATCTGTATGATGGTGAAACAGGTGATAGATTCCACCAACAGGCAACAGTAGGTGTTATCTACATGCTCAAACTATCACACATGGTGGATGACAAGATGCACGCACGTTCTATCGGCCCTTACTCGCTTATTACTCAGCAACCGTTGGGTGGTAAGGCACAGTTTGGTGGACAGCGTTTTGGAGAGATGGAAGTATGGGCACTAGAAGCATTTGGTGCTGCCAACATTCTTCAAGAGTTGCTTACTGTCAAATCGGATGATATCATTGGCCGTGCCAAGACGTACGAAGCAATCGTCAAAGGTGATAGACTGCCTACTCCTAATATTCCGGAATCATTCAATGTATTGATTCACGAATTGAGAGGTCTTGCACTTGACGTCAGATTTGAATAATATCTGAACAAAAGAAAGGATAAAAATAATTCAATCTTATTTTAATAATAAAAGAATGACATTCAGAAAAAAAATCAATAAACAAAGTCAGGCATTTGATAGTATTACTATCAGCTTAGCCTCGCCCGATGATATTCTTGAGAGATCATTTGGTGAAGTACTAAAGCCTGAAACGATCAATTATCGTAGCTACAAACCGGAAAGAGACGGATTGTTCTGTGAAAGAATATTCGGCCCGGTTAAGGATTATGAGTGTTACTGTGGAAAGTATAAAAGAATAAGATACAAAGGAATAGTATGTGACAGATGTGGTGTAGAAGTGACCGAAAAGAAGGTAAGGCGTGAAAGGATGGGACACATCAAACTGGTTGTGCCGGTTGTACATATATGGTTCTTTAAATCACTTCCGAATAAAATCGGGTACCTTTTGGGTCTCTCATCCAAGAAGCTTGAAAGTGTTGTTTATTACGAGCGTTATGTGGTTGTTCAGCCGGGTATTAAAGAAAAAGATGGCGTGAATGTCTATGATTTGCTCACAGAAGAAGAATATCTTGAAATATTGGATAAACTTCCGCGTGAGAATCAAATGCTTGATGATGAACATCCGGAAAAGTTCGTTGCAAAGATGGGTGCAGAAGCTGTTCGTGATCTGTTAATGAAACTGGATCTCGACAATTTGTCATACGATTTACGCAACCAGGCTGCCAATGAAACTTCGCAGCAAAGAAAGAGTGAAGCGCTCAAGCGTCTCCGTATTGTGGAAGCATTCCGTGAAGGACAGACCAGAATGGAAAACAAACCCGAATGGACTGTTATCCAGTATCTGCCTGTGGTGCCGCCCGAGCTAAGACCTTTGGTGCCTCTTGATGGAGGTCGTTTTGCCAGCTCCGACCTGAATGATTTGTACAGAAGAGTTATCATCAGAAACAACCGTCTGAAAAGACTACTTGAGATAAAAGCTCCGGAAGTAATTTTGCGAAACGAGAAAAGAATGTTGCAGGAAGCGGTGGACTCACTTTTTGATAACTCACGCAAATCTAACGCTGTAAAAGCTGAAGGTGGTCGGGCACTAAAATCATTAAGCGACATACTCAAAGGAAAACAAGGACGTTTCAGACAAAACTTGCTCGGTAAAAGGGTTGACTACTCAGGCCGTTCAGTGATTGTGGTAGGGCCTACCCTAAAACTTCATGAGTGTGGTATTCCTAAGGATATGGCTGCCGAACTGTTCAAACCGTTCATTATCAGAAAACTGATAGAGCGCGGTATAGTGAAAACCGTAAAATCAGCTAAAAAACTTGTTGACAGAAAAGATAATGTAATATGGGATATCCTTGAAAATATTCTGAAAGGTCACCCTGTATTGCTTAACCGGGCACCGACACTCCACAGATTATCCATTCAGTCATTCCAACCAAGATTGATAGAAGGGAAGGCCATCCAGTTACACCCATTGGTGTGTGGTGCCTTCAACGCTGACTTCGACGGTGACCAGATGGCTGTTCACGTGCCATTAAGCCCTACCTCTATTCTTGAGGCTCAGATGCTTATGTTGTCTGCACATAATATGCTTAACCCACAGGATGGTTCGCCGGTGACGCTTCCTTCACAGGACATGGTACTCGGTCTGTATTACCTTACAAAGGAGAAAAAATCTGATGAGAACGATGTAGTCAAAGGTACAGGCAAAACATTCTATTCCGCAGAAGAGGTAACAATTGCCTTCAATGAAGGAAAACTTGACCTACATGCAGGTATTAAAGTAAAAGCCCGGGTGGAGGACGAGCATGGCAATTTTGTACAAAAATTAATCGAGACGACAACTGGTCGAGTGCTTTTTAACCAGGTTACTCCGGAGCAAGTTCCTTATATCAATCAGTTGCTAACTAAGCGAAGCCTTAAGCAGATTATCAGTCAGATTCTCAGACGAACAAATTTTGCTGTCACTGCACAGTTTTTAGATGATATCAAGGAGCTTGGGTTCTTCTGGTCGTTCAAGGGTGGTCTGTCATTTAACCTCGGTGACTTGATAAATCCGAGCATTAAGTCAAAAACACTACAAGATGCTCAGGCAGAAGTAGATGAAGTATGGGACAACTACAACATGGGTCTTATTACTAACAATGAACGTTATAACCAGATTGTAGATAAATGGACCTATGCAGATAACCGGATTACTGATACTTTGTTGAAGGAATTATCAGCACACAAACGAGGATTTAACTCTGTTTATATGATGCTTGACTCGGGTGCCCGTGGTTCAAAGCAACAGATTAAACAGTTATGTGGATTGAGAGGATTGATGGCTAAACCAAGAAAATCCGGTGATACCGGTGGTCAGATTATCGAAGATCCGATCTTGGCAAACTTCCTCGACGGACTTTCGGTACTTGAGTTCTTTATCTCTACACACGGTGCACGTAAGGGTCTTGCGGATACTGCACTCAAAACTGCAGATGCAGGATACCTTACACGACGTCTTGTAGATGTGGCTCAGGATGTAGTCATTCGTGAGAGCGATTGTGACACACTAAGAGGTATTGAAACCATGGCTCTCAAAGACGGTGAAAAAGTTATAGAATCACTTACTTCCAGAATTCAGGGAAGATTTACACTTCATGACATTTACCATCCTGATACAGAAGAAGTCATACTTAACGCAGGTGATTATATCAATGACTCAATGTCTGAATTGATTGAAAAGGCAGGTGTAGAAATGGTAACAATAAGATCTGTACTTACTTGTGAAACATCACACGGTGTTTGCGCAAAATGTTACGGAAAGAACCTTGCTACCGGTCGAATTGCGGAAATGGGTGATACGGTAGGTATCATCGCTGCTCAATCTATTGGCGAACCAGGTACACAGCTTACCCTTCGTACTTTCCACGTGGGTGGTATCGCTTCAGTATCGCAGACAGAATCTGAGACCCAAGCAAAATATGCCGGTATTCTAGAATTTGATGGAGTCAGGTTTACCGATATTAATGATGACGGAGTTAACCAGAAAGTAGTACTTTCAAGAACCGGAGAAATCAGAATTGTCGAACCAAAAACCGGTAGAGTATTATCTTCTAGTCACATACCGTACGGATCAAATCTGAAAGTGGAAGATAGAAAAGAGATTAAGAAAGGTGAAGTCATTTGCGACTGGGATCCGTTCAATGCTGTGATTATTTCCGAATTCTCAGGTGTAGCAAGTTTTGAAGATGTGGAAGAAGGTGTTACTTACCGTATAGAGCGTGATGACCAAACTGGTTTTGCAGAAAAGGTAATCATCGAGTCTAAGAATAAGAAAAAGATTCCGTCAATAAAAATCATCAATGCAGATGGCGAAGAATTAAGAAATTATTCACTCCCGGTAGGGGCATACATTTCGATAGAAGACGGCGCCGAAGTATTCGCCGGACAGAAAATCGTCAAAATCCCTCGCTCATTGGGTAAACTTCAGGATATCACAGGTGGTCTGCCAAGGGTAACAGAACTCTTTGAAGCAAGAAACCCTTCGAATCCTGCGGTTGTATCAGAGATCGATGGCGTGGTTTCTTTTGGCAAAATAAAACGAGGTAACAGGGAATGTTCGGTAACCGCTAAGGATGGCCAGACTCGCAAATATCTGATTCCACTCTCTAAGCACATCCTCGTACAGGAAGGTGACTTTGTAAGGGCAGGTACACCGCTCTCTGACGGAACCATTGCGCCTAAAGATATCCTTAGTATCAAAGGTTCCTTCGCAGTACAGTCTTATCTTGTTGAAGGAATCCAGGAAGTATATCGCTCACAGGGCATCAATATCAATGACAAGCACATCGAAGTATTGGTACGACAGATGATGCGACGTGTAATTATCGAGGATGCAGGTGATACACATTTCCTTGAAGGTGAGGCAGTTGATAAATTCGAATTTGCAGAGCAAAACGAATGGATCTTCGATAAAAAGTTTATAACCGATCCGGGCGATTCGACCAAACTTAAGGCCGGACAGCTAGTAACGCTGCGACAGCTTCGTGAAGAAAATTCACACCTGAAGAGAAATGATAAAAAAGTTGTTCAGTTCAGAGATGCCATATCTGCTACTTCAAGCCCGATGCTTCAAGGTATTACCAGAGCATCATTGGGTACTTACAGCTGGATATCAGCAGCTTCGTTCCAGGAAACTACCAAAGTACTGAGCCAGGCGGCTATCTCTGCCAAGTGTGATAAACTTGAAGGCTTGAAAGAAAATGTGATTGTCGGAAAATTGATACCGGCAGGTACCGGTGTTAAGACTTTTATCAAGGATCTGTACGTTGCCAGCAAAGACAGCTACAATGCCACCACGACAGTAAAACACGAACTAGAAAAGGTGGGTAGCGAAGAAGCTTAGGCATAATAATTAAAATTTAATACAAAGCCTCGACAATGATATTTTGTCGGGGCTTTTGTCTTTTATGTTGCTATATGTTAATTATATGTTAAAATTTTAATTTTAATTTTAATTTGAATTTTAATCTCTTAATTTTGTAATAATTGAAAAATGTATTATGAAAAAGTTTATTATTCTTTTATTATTATCGATGTTTGTAGGTTTCTATGCAAATGCTAAAGATAGTTTAATAAGACCTTATGTCTTCTCTGGAAATGCCAAATTAAACATTGTTCTTGATTCATTAACGCCTGATCAGAAAAAAGAATTTTTGTTTAAGTTTATTGATAAGAATTATAGTTTGCTTAAGGACTCGTTATCGAGTAATCATAAATTAAATTTTCCGGATCATTATTTGAAGTTGATGATGGCTCAAATGGGATATTCAGATTCTACGGTTTTTAAAATTGATTTTGACGAAAGCATACATTATTTCAATAATACAATGGTTAATATCCAAAATCCGGAACAAAATCCATTACCAAAATTACCATGTACAGATAAATTCATAGTTGATGTTAAAATTTGTTTGGGGGCAACTGTGGTGGCTTCCAGTGTTTTTGGTTGGGAGGCTGGAGTGTTTGAGGCGGTCATATGTTTGGTTCAAGCGAAAGCTGATTTTGATGCTTGTCTGAAAAGTAAATAGTCTTTAATGATAAATAATTTAGAAATGAAAAAGATTAATTTTTATTTGGCAATGCTTATTCTGTTTCTACTGGTTTCCTGTTCTAAGGAAAATCAGGTTGTGAGTGAATCAGAATTATACGAACGTTGGAATGTGTCTGAAGATGTTCAGGATTATATTTATTGGGCACGCCAAAATGTGGAGAATACTTTGATGTTGTCGCAAAAGTTTGGTGTAAAGGTTCAAGATATTTCAAAATACCGCGGTAAGTGTGATGCCCATAATAATAGCATATCAAATGAAACGATTTGCGATCAAATAAAAAAATATGAAAATGCACGGAATAATTTAGTAAAATCTCGAGTTCATTTGAAACAAAGCAACAAAGAATTGGAAAAATACAGGGATAGTTGGGTAAGATATGTGGCATCTAAAATGCCTTCTCCTGGACAATTATTGAGCATTAAAAAGGAAGGACAAAATAATCGTTAAATTTTTGGGTTATGAAAAAATTAATTTTATCCATAGCTGTACTATTTCTGCTGAATAACACTTTAGCGTTCGCAATTGGGTGCTATGAACAATATAATAATGCAATCCATTGGGCATATCTTTCTTATGCAGATAATTTGGAGGACTGTGCAGAGAATTACACTTTATTCTACGGGCCATGTGTCGATGAGTCAAATGCAATTCTGGATGCCGATATAAGAGATGCTTGGGATGTTTTTTGTATTTGTGCACCTACTATGTGCTGATATTTGCCAACTCAAATGTTTAACAATATTTTGAATCATTCGTACTATCAAATTCCTGTAAAACAAAGCAAAATACTATTCATGCAAACACTCAAGGCTTAAAAGTGGATTACGCTTAGCTTCAACTCATTAGTTGTTTTAAATTTTGTTTTATTCAACAAGTTAACGCCGGGTCTTTTACCAACTTCAAAACTGCCCAATCGGTCATCAAAACCTAATGCTTGAGCTCCATTTATGGTAGCCCATTTTAGCAATTCTTCAAAAGCCATCCCCGACTGGTATTTCATAATGGTCTTCATTTCCTCCAAAATAGAAAGGCTCCAGTTAGAAGCAAGACTATCGGTACCGATGGTCATTTTAGCATTTTCCTCTACAAATATTTTGTAATCAGGTAATCTGTTCTCTATATACAAATTGGCATTTGGGCAAGTCGCCCAATAAAGTTTATCTGACCATTTGTGTGCCTCTTTTATATCCGAGGCTGTTGTAAGAGTATTGTGGACGAATAAAGTACGATGATTTGGATGCAGATATTCAAGTGCATAGCTCAGGGAGGAGGGTTGTTTTGGTTTGAAATTATCAAGATTTATTCCAAAGCTTTCGTAAAATTTTATAAAATCACCTGATTTTGACCGGAATAATTCTAACTCAGGTGAAGTTTCTTGGTTATGTAAACTGATAGTAATATTGGCTTGTTGTGCGAAAGAACCAATTTTCTGCATCAATTTGGGAGATACACTATAGGGTGCATGTGGAACAATGGATTTTTTGCCGGGCATTTGATTATAAACTGCCTGATATTGAGCCATCGCAGCATCTGCATTTTTTTCGACTAGCAGATCAAATACTTCAATAAAACTATGAAAAAACAATTTAGATCCGGCTTTTACGGCAATCGTATCGCTTGTATTTGAAATATCACCAACTGCCACAATACCATTTTTAATCATCTCTTTTTCAGCTGCAGCAATAGCTGAAAGGATTTTGTTTTCGTTGGTATTTCTTTGTTTGACAATGGCAGTTATGAAAGGTATGAGCGTGGTACCCGTTGGTATGAGTCCTTTCAAGTGGGATAATTCTAAGTGGCAATGCGTGTTTATCAGACCCGGGATGAGTGCACCTTTGAAGGTCTCTATGTTGTTTCGCTGAAATTGACTTTCTTTGCCTATTTCGAGAATGGTACCTGCATCATCTATAACTACGATTCCATTGATGATGGGGTCACCTACAACTGGGTGAACAAGGTCTGCCTGTATTTTTCTTACCGAAGCCATAGATTTAATGATCCATGATGATCAGGCCGTTGCGTAGACGTGGTTTGAAAAAAGTAGATTTTGGCGGCAGTAGCATTCCTTTGTCTGACACCAGCATAAGTTCGTCCAATTCGACCGGATAAAGACAAAAACCTATAGCTCCATCTTTTTTTGAAGCAGCTATTCGAACAGCGTTTATACCGGCCGAGCCGTCTATGTACCTTACGTCCGGATCGTTTTTAATGTCTTCAACTTCAAGAATCTTTTGGAGAATCTCGATGTTTAAGAGATTGACATCGAGTACGAGCCCTTCTGAAAGATATTTTTTTATTAACCTGTTGCGCCATTTCAACACAAACCATTCCCGCTTCAAATACATAGTCATTTCATGTTTTTTACGTGGTTTATGTGGTGTTTTGAGTGGCGTTATATCACACACCTTAGACAATCTGGCCATAAAGGCGATATCGGTTATATGATCAGGAATTTCTACTACCCGGTTAAATTCTTCGATGATCAGCTGGTCAGAAGGGAAGAAAGCAGCAAGCAAAGTACTGAAGTCTTGTTGTTCGGGTTTGCCTACCAGGCGATTGTACAATAATGCAGTCGTAGAAGAGCGATGGTGGCCATCCGCAATATATGCTACATTTACTTGTTTGTTGAACATTTCTATCAACTGTTCATTAATCTTTGATTCTGTGATCTGCCAAAACGTATGCGTTTGGCCGTGTATATCCTCTTCTATACTTATTAGCGCATCGTGTGTTGAAATATATGTCTCGAGTACTTTAGATATTTGATGAATGTGTGGATAGGTGAGTAACACTGGCTTTAGAAATGCGCGGTTTCGGAGTACTATGTTTACGTGTACTTGTTCTTTGGCAAGGAGTGTTTCTTCATGACCTTTTATATGGCCGTTGATAAAATCATGAACAGATACCGCTGCAACCAAACCGAGGAAAGAACGGTCAGCTGTTTGTATCTGGTAAATGTACAACAATTCTTCTCCGTCCTTGTTAAAAAAGCCATTTTCCTTGAGTTCGATGTATTCATTTTTTACACCTTCAAAGTAAGACTCCGGCTCAGTGATAAAGCTGGTATTCGGATAAATAGCTTTGAATGTGTTGATATTCATATACGTACAATTAAATTCCTGATATTCTAAGCCGATTATTCAAGGACATTCAGGAGTATGCAGTTTATTACTTAAATACGTTTAATATTCCTTTAGTTATCCAAGATTGGTCGGCATTTGTTATTTTATTTAATACAGAATCAGCCTGACAAGACAATACTTTTAATTCACGAACTACTTTACAAAATTCCTTTGATGCATCGCATTCTTCCTGCACCGAAGTGACATCATCAAACAATTTGATAATAGGTTCCAGTTCTTTTTTCTTTCGTTGTTCAACAATCCGGCGGAAGACTTCCCAAATGTCTTTTTCAGCATAAAAGAATTCTTTTCTCTCGCCGCATTTTATTTCTTTGTACACAAGACCCCAGTCCATCAAAGCACGTATATTCATATTGGCATTGCCTCTTGAAATCTTAAGATCTTCCATGATAGATTCAGCACACATCGGTTGCGGAGCAACTAATAGCAGTGCATGAACTTGTGCCATAGTTCGGTTTATTCCCCAGCTAGAGGCGAGTGCGCCCCAGGCATTCAGAAATTTTTCCTTTCCTTCCGTAAAATCCATTTATTATGTACTTACTTAACTTCCTAATTAAAGAAAGAAATGGCAAAATGGTTCAATTTGACTTAACTTTCTTTGTAAAAAGGTAGTTTAGTAACGGCCGCTTGCAATCTTTTGCCATTAAAGTCAATGAAAATTGGAGTATCGGCTTTGCAAAATTCTTTCTGAACATAACCCATACCAATCGGATAACCGAGTGACGGTGACTGTGTACCTGAAGTCACTTCTCCTATTTTATTGCCGTCAGCATCTGTTATCAGGTAACCATGGCGCGGTACTCTTCTGTCATCAAGTTTGAACCCTACGAGTTTGCGTGCCGTACCATTCTCTTTTTGTGACTTATACAATTCGCAGTCTATAAATTCGCCTTTGTTTAGTTTGGTAATCCAGCCAAGTCCGGCTTCAATAGGAGATGTTGTGTCATCTATGTCGTTGCCGTACAAGCAGAATCCCATTTCTAGTCTCAAGGTATCTCTGGCGCCCAAGCCTATCGGCTGAATACCATAATCTTTTCCGGCTTCAAATACTGTGTTCCATAGTTGAACAAGATGATCATTGGATACGTAAATTTCGAAGCCACCTGCGCCCGTGTATCCTGTTGCACTAATGATGGTGTCGGGTATGCCTGCAAATGTGCCTTTTAGGAATGTATAATATTTTACTTCGTTCAGCTTAATGTCTGTAAGACTTTGAAGTGCCTCGGCAGCTTTTGGACCTTGTATGGCCAGCAATCCTGTATTGTCTGATGTATTGATCATTTCAACATCAAGATGATTGTGCTGAGAAATCCAGTTCCAATCTTTTTCGATGTTAGATGCATTTACTACAAGAAGGTAGGCCTGTTCATCTTCAGCCAATCCGTCATTTGGCAAACGGTAGATGAGCAAATCATCCACTATTCCTCCATTGCCATTTGGCATACAAGTATATTGTACGTGACCCGGCTCGAGTGTTGAGACATCGTTGGTTGTAATATTTTGGATAAGGCGGGTTGCATTTTTACCTTTGAGTATAAATTCGCCCATGTGCGAAACATCAAATACACCAACGCCGGATCTTACTGTAAGGTGTTCTTCTTTTATCCCTGCATAAGATATGGGCATATTGTAGCCTGCAAATTCGGCCATTTTTGCTCCTAAGTTGATGTGAATGTCGGTAAGTGGTGTGTTTTTCATATTTTAATATTGAATTGTTATTTTTTTGACAATATCGCCCTGCAAAGCAGCATGAACAATATCCATGCCTTCCTTTACTTTGCCGAATATAGTATATCTGCCATCAAGATGCGGAGTAGGAGAGTGTGTGATAAACCATTGTGAGCATTCTGTATCTTTGCCTGCTGATGCCATACCCACATAGCCTTCGGTGTCATAATGTGCCGGCGATAATTCTGACCGTATCGTATAATTGAGTGAACCGTAGCCATCTCCCCGCGGACATCCTGTTTGTATAACAAAATTAGGAACCACGCGGTGGAAATATTTGTTATTAAAAAAACCGGATTGTGCAAGTTGGATAAAATTGGCAACGGTGGCAGGTGCTTGCTCGGGGTAAAGCTCAATAGTAATTTTTCCTCTGTTGGTTTCTACAACGGCGGTACATTTATCTTTGATAGTGTTCAATAATTTCCAATCTAGTTGGTGGGTGTAAGCCATTTTTTTAAGCTGTGGTTCGGGTGAATCAGAAAAAAAGGCTATTGTTTTTTCGAGTTCGAAATATGCTTCCAGATCTTTTGGTAGCTTAAGTCTATGCAGGGCACTGGTCATAAACGAATAATCCGGGAACCACAGCTTGAAGTTGAGTTTTGGTTCTCTTAGTGCCTGTGAGGCCACTGCTATTAGGCCTACATCATTGCTAACTATTGCCTGTGCCATTATTTCGACAAGCTCGCGTTTGGCATCTTTGGCACGTTCGCCAAAATGGTAATAAAATGCCGGATCCTTTAATATAGCTACCAGCGATTCGAGTGCTGCTGTTCGTACCGGTATGTACCCCGATGACAGACCCGACTGTCTTAAAAAAGTATAATTGAAAGGCCATTGACCCAATGCCTGTATGTATGCCGACTTAATGTATGGATCTTTCTCTTGGTTAAATCTGTATTTCAATTCAGCATTCAGTGCAGCTTTGGCATCTTTGAAATAGCCTTGAAGGTGTTTACTGGCTGCAGCATACATTTTTACTGACAGTGGTTCTTTAAGTGTATCGCGGGCAAGGCTCCAGTACCATCCAGCATCTTTCGGAATACCATGTTCTAAGAAATAATTTGCTGCTTCTCCTGCTACGTGTACATTCAGGCTATTGAGTACCGTGCGGAAGAAATGCCGCGAAGATTCGTATGTCGCTGACTTAAGTGTCTTCAGCACATTTACCTGTACGCGATAATCTTTCTCCTTTCGGAAAATGTTTTTTAATTGCTCTGAAATATCCGTTTTTTTAATTTTTGACAATGAGCTTGCCACGGCCATTCTAACGTAAGGATCAGCATTCGTGCTAAGTGAAGTAAGTAGTTCAACATGAAAGCTGTCAAGGTCAATATTCTGAACACGTGCCAGATAGTTTGCAGCCATAACCTGTACGGGTGCCGGCATATTTTTGTCTTTAATCACCTGGACAACACGCTTAACGGTTTCATGCGATGTGATACCACGTAGCCCATACCTGTACAATCCGCGCATCTGACCAAGAAGTAAAAGTGTATCACTCCTGTAAAATGTGGAAATAGTAGTAAGTGGTTTCAAATAATCGGCAGAGCCACATTTGCCAATTGCCTCCAAGATGGTGGCATTAAGTATGGTTTTTTGGTTGAGTGAATCTTTATTGTCATAAGCTGCCAGCAGATGTCTTGTTGCCTTTGGTGAACCTATCTGACCCAGTGCAAATGCAGCGGCCTCTCTTACTTTCAGGTTTTTGTCGGCAAGCATCATGTACAGACTATCCAGTACAGTCGAATCTTGAATGGAGGCGAAGGCCATTACCGCACCATAACGAAGCGTCGGATTCTTGTGTCTGAACAAACCAACTAGTCCGCGGATGTCTTGTTTTTCCTGAAGCATATACACACGTTGCCATACAGTGTCTCTGAAGGTAGCGTTCACCTTAGTATTGTCAATGTTGGACGGGGGCACACAAGCTGACAGATACAGAAAGAATACTGCTGCCAGCCCTGTAAATATATTCAGGATTTTCTTAGTCATAACGGCAGTTCTGTTTCGGTGGGTTGTGGTTTTCTGAATTTGTTGGTAAACAGGTTCTTAATAAGCAGAATCAATGCCCATACATTTGACAATGCCTGCACTATTATTCTCAATCTTGGCTCACCATCTGTTTTCATAAATTCAAGGTAAAAGTACACAAGTAACAGCAGGATGACTGATGCAGCAATAATCATTGAACGGTTTCTTTGCTTGGCTATCCACGGTGACAAGACCAGCAGAAATAAACCGGCTGCCGGAGCAATAAGGCTTTTGTACTGCATGGATGTGCCAGCCTGGTCATAAGAATCAAGAGCGCCCCACAGACCGAAGACTATGAGTACAAATACGTTGAATATATGTGCCTGAAATGAATTCATTCCACTCATTATTTTAATTATTCTACAAAATCATCTACCGGAGCACCGCCCTCGTCAAATGGATCTTCATAAATTTCAGCCTTTTTGGCATCACTTTGTGTTTCAATACCTGATAGTTGATATTTATAACAATCGAGCTCGATGGTCATTTCACCTTCGGGTTTTATGAACTGTGCATTGATGTCGTAGTCAATATTTTTATTTTTTTCAATATTTTCCAGCAATTTGGCAAAAACAGGCCTTGCCATAAAAGACCCCTGACCTTCATTTTGGTCAAGGAAAGTGACCCATTTGTCTTCACCACCTACCCAGATACCCGCCACAATCTGAGGATTAATGCCCATAAACCACCCATCAGCAGCATCGTTGGTGGTACCGGTTTTTCCACCAAACACCGAATGCACATTCCCAAATCCGCCGGCTCCGGAGGCTACGTGTTTTAACATTTCGACCATCACATAATCCGATACCGGACTCAGTGCTACCTTCTCAAGTGGTGTTTCCTGGAAGATCACTTTGCCGTTCTTATCTTCTATTCTAGTAATGATGATTGGCTTGTGGTATTTGCCTTCATTGGCAAATGTAGCGTAGGCTGCCGTCATTTCAAGTACAGAAAGGTCAGGAGTGCCAAGGCAAATGGACGGTTCCTTGGGTATGCGGAGGATACCATTGTCTCTGCGTGCTGAGCTGTCGATACCCATATTGTGTATAAGGCCTCTTACCGGTTCGGTGTCACCTATTTGTTTCATCAGAAAAACCGATACAGTATTGATCGATTTTTTTAATGCTTCTTTTAAAGTGTAATATTTGCCGGAATAATAATCGAAGTTTTTTGGTGTCCAGTCTCGGTCAAGCCGGAATGTGCCCTCGCCAACCTTGATGGTCTGCGGTACATCCTGCACCTGGAAGCATGGGCTGAACCCCTGCATGGCAATAGCTGTTGCATAAATGAATGGTTTGAAAGTAGAGCCGACCTGCCTCTCACTGGTGACGTGGTCGTACTGAAAATACTTGTAATTAATGCCACCTACCCATGATTTTACGTATCCAGTAGTAGGTTCGATGGTGACAACACCGGTCTGCAAGAACATTCTGTGGTATTTGATAGAGTCAATCGGCTTCATGACAGTATCTTTTTCGAATGTTTTGTTGTAGGCGAACACCTTCATTTTTACAGGCGTATCAAAATCTTTTCTTGCCTTTTCTTGCAATTCTTCATATTTGCTACGCAGCTTGGGCCAAAAATCTGATTTCAGTATATTCAAATATATTTCAGCTTTTTCTTTCTTCAAGTATCTTTTCTTAATCAGATTTTTAAATACTTCTTTGTCTGTTGTATAGGCTATCATCCGTTCAATGTCCGAATCGCTTAACCTGATAGATTCGTACTCATCTTGTATTTCTGATATCAGGTTGTTGAGTATCCTTGACCTTAGCACACCATAACGCTCCGAACTCTGTACATTTGCCCAGAGCATCCTGGCTCTGAATGCACGTTCTTCTTCTTCTGTTCTTGGTTTTACTTCTTCTTCGCCTTCCTTCTTGCTTGTGTAAGGTTCTGCCCGTTTCGGTTTAATGAACATCCAAGGGTCTTTGCCCTTCCACCGCTGGAAGAATGTTTTTTGCAGTGACTTCATGTGGTCGGCTACTGCGGTTTCTGTACAGTTTTGTATTGCAGTATCAAGGGTAGTATATATTTTTAGTCCGTCTTTATATATGTTGTAAGGTTTGCCGTCTGGTTTTCTACATTCTGGTCGGTTGAGTATTCTTATTACTTCTTTGCGCAGCTCCATTCTGAAATAAGGTGCCAGGCCTTCTGATGGATTTTGCTGACTGAAATTGGACAAGTCAATGTTTCTAGCACTATATTTTTTATAATCAGTATGAGAAAGTTTGCCGGCTTTTTCCATTTTGCGCAACACAGCATTTCGTCTTTCCTTCACTTTTTCGGGTCGCCTGAGCGGATTAAACAATGACGGATTTTGAAGCATACCTACCAATGTAGCTGCTTCTGCTATGTTGAGTTCTTTTGGTATTTTACCAAAATATATTTGTGATGCAGCCTTTATTCCATAGGCTCCGTTGATGAAGTTGAAGTGGT
>WBZR01000625.1_pt1 | contig 53582 bp, 48 predicted proteins | sample 5204231 | NCBI WGS metagenome assembly WBZR01 (sample SAMN12412403, study PRJNA552823) | activated sludge metagenome | isolation source: activated sludge from anammox sidestream of wastewater treatment plant... | place: USA: Virginia | collected 2017-08 | reverse complement strand
CAAACGACGCCTCAAAGAATTCCTGCTCATGAAAAAACCACGCGACCAACTGAGACAAGACCTGCGACGCGGGAATCTTGTGGCTTAACTACATGGCATTCAGGATATTCTATTTTATCTGGCATGATTCCCTCGCGCCTTTAGCCTTCCCGCATGCCGTGCGCTGCACGGGCCGCTCTCGGCGGACTCTGTATTCACGCCATTCATCTCGGCGATGGTCTCCATCGACGTTGTTGGCGCTGACGAAGACTGCGCCGCGTTTTTCACTTCTGATCGCTCGGCAAATCCGTCTCGGCGGGGCGGTGGGAGGATTGGTTCTTGCGCTCGGAGAGGTAGTCCACGGCGAGGGCCAGGCCTTTGCGGTAGGGGAGGGTCAGCACGATGAAGAGCACGGCCGCGACGAGGACGACTGCGCGGCCGAGCCAGATGTTCGCCGGCTCAAGGAGCAGCATGGCGATGATGATGAACCCGGTGAAGCCGGCGGTGGAGTAATACATGAACCAGTAGGAGTTGCCTTCGAGCGGTTCGTATTTGAGGGCGCACTGGTCGCACGCCTCGGCGAGCTGATACCAGCCGTGAAAGAGCCGGCCCACGCCGCATCGCGGGCATCGGCGGCGAAGGCCACGGGCGAGGACTTGGAGGATCGGAGTTGTGTCGGGCGACGGCATGGGGGGATCATACGCGAGCGGGCGGAGTGGTGCCGCCGGGAGCGCAGAATCAGAGGTGCCGGGAGGCGCTGGGCGACTGAGCCCGTCGAGCCTTGTCAGTCGCGGGCGCCCGATCTTCGTTTCATAATGAAGGCGGCGATGTCGCGGCCGTCTACGGTGCCGTCGGCGTTGACGTCGGCGGCGCACATGGCGTCAGGATCGGCGGAAAGCGGATCGAGCAATACGAGGACGAACGGCTCGAGGTCTTCCGGGCCCAGGTGCGAATCGCCGTCGACATCTCCGGCGCGTCTGGCTGGGCATATGTCGCACGCGTCGCCGATCGCGTCGTTGTCTGCATCCGACTGCGATGCATTGCTGATGGCCGGGCAGTTGTCCTCGACATTCGGAATGCCGTCGGCGTCGAGGTCGTGGTAGTTCATGGCCCATAGTTCGCGGCCGGTGACATCGTCGTTGGCGCGGCAGTAGAGAAGATCGCCGCTGATAGTCAGCTCCGCGGGATCGGACGATGCAGGGCCGGGGGCGATGTCGGGAAGTTGCGCGGTGCCGGGTTCGGTGCCGTCGGTGTACCAGAGCTCCATGCCGGCGGCGTCGGTGAAGGCGGTGAAGATGACCATTTTTCCGTAGGGGAGCTTGACGAAGTTGTCCGGCAGGCTGCTGCTGTTGGGGCCGGGCCGGATGTCCTTGATCATGAACGTGCCGGGAATGGTGCCGTCGCTTCGCCAGGGCTCGTCGCCGTGGACGCCGTCGTTGGCGGTGAAGAAGAGGAGATTGCCGACAGCAGTGAGACTCTTCGGGTAGGAGCCGACGCTGCCGGGGCGGATGTCCTTGACCCTGCGCGTGCCGACGTCGGTGCCGTCGCTCCACCAAAGTTCGACGCCGGCGCCGTCGCCTGCGTCGGCGGTGAAGTAGAGATGCGAACCGACCGGCGTGAGCCAGTCGATGTCCGATCCGTCAGGGCCGGGGCGGATGTCTTTGACAATCAGCGTACTTTCGGGCGTGCCGTCGGATTTCCAGAGTTCGAGGCCGGCCAGGTCGCTTCCGGCGATAAAGAACAATTGATCGTCTACATTTAATAGGCTCGTTGGGCGATGGTCGGGATTGGGCCAGATATCCGCAAGAACTTCCGTGCCGAGTTCGGTGCCGTCGGATCGCCAAAGCGCATCGTGCGAAGGTTGAGATGTCGGAACCGGCTGGGCGGTGAAGTAGGCCGTGTCACCCACGCGCCTCAGTTCGCGGATCGGCGACGCGGCGTCACCGCTGCTGATCTCCTTGAGCTTGAACGTACCGGGAAGGGTGCCGTCCGTGCGCCAGAGGTCATCGTCGCGGTTCTGACCGGATAGCGGAAAGATCGCAGCGCCACTGATGACCGGCAAAGGGGACTCGATCGCGTAAAGGGTCTTGTTCGCAGCGGCGAGTGATGTAGCAATATAAGTTCCAGCGGGGAAGCCGGTCGATGTCCAGACGTCTAGCGTCGTGGTGTTGCCGCGTGCGCCGAAGAAAACCAGATTGTCTGTCAGAGAAGTGAGGCCGACCTGGAATGGGGGATTGAAGGACTGGTCACCAAGCCCAGTGGAAACGGGAATGGTGCCCGAAGTAGTGCCATCGCTTCGCCACAATTCGGTACCGACGACGCCGTCATCGCATAGGAAGAGGAGCGAACTGTCGTAAGGCATCAGGTGGCGGGGGTCGGAATGGGAGAGTTCGTCGCGGACGTTTTTAACGAGTGTCGTTCCGACGGGGGTTCCATCCGACTTCCAAAGTTCGAGGCCGGAAGCGCCCATTTCAGCGACAAAGAAGAGCTGATTGAGCATCGGTGGAAGAATTCTCGGATTGGAGGACCCGGCGATCAGGTCGGCGATAAGAGTTGTTCCTTCCTCCGTCCCGTCGGATATCCAGAGTTCGCGGCCCTCATTGGTCGTCTCGGCCGTGAAGAAAAGTCCGCCGCCATGACTTATCAGGTGATTTGGCCCGCGTCTGTAGGCGTTGCGATCCGATCGGATGTCCTTGACGACGACCGTGCCAAGTTCGGTTCCGTCTGTCTTCCAGAGTTCCTCGCCGACCGTCGAATTGGATGCGACGAAGAAAAGTTGTCCGTCGTACCAGGTGAATTCATGAGGGAAAGAGTTGGAAGTTCCAGGGTAAATATCTTTGACCATCTGCGTGCCGGCGGCCGTTCCGTCGGACTTGCAAAGTTCCCAGCCACTGCCGATTTCTCCCTGATTCCGAACTTGCCCGACGAAGTAGAGCGCGTCACTCGTGGGAAAGAGCGAGTATGGAAAGATGATGTACGCGGAAAACGAATAGGGGAGGACAACCATCGTGCCCGCTTCGGTGCCGTCGGTTTTCCAGAGAAGTCGTTGACCGTTCGTCGTACTCGACGATGCAACGAAGTACACGTGCGCACCCCACGCGGTGAATTCGTATGGATACGAGGGATAATCGGACGTGGGGTTAACGTCCTTAAGCATGTTTGTGCCCGCTTCGGTGCCGTCACTGATCCAGGGTTCAAGGCCGTGAACGCTGTCATCCGCGGCGAAGTACAGGATGTCACCATCGACGACGAATTCGACGGCTGTGCAATCGCGCGGGCCGGGCCAGATATCTTTCACCAGCGATGTTCCAAGGGCCGTCCCATCAGTACGCCATAATTCCAGACCGGTCGAGCCGTCGTCGGCCAGAAAGTAAAGCACGGCGTCATTGATGGCGGCGAACGTGGGATGGCTGGAAAGTGGACCGGCGCAGACGTCGCGCAGCAAGGTAGTGCCCGCGGGCGTTCCATTGCTGACCCAGGGCTCGCGCCCGTGAATTCCGTCGTCGGCGAAAAAGACCAGGAGCCCCGAAAGAACGGTGAGGGATAGTCCTTCAGAGCTTTCCGGTCCCGTCCTGATGTCGGCGACAAGGTGTGTGTTAACGGCAGTCCCGTCGGTGGCCCACAGTTCGTCGCCATGAGTTCCGTCGTTGGCGAAGAAGTAAACCAGTGAACCCAGACGCGCGAACGAGTGCGGCCATGAACCGGCTTGCCCGGGATGAATGTCTTTCACTTGGGCCGTGCCACCGGGAGTGCCGTCACTTCGCCAAAGCTCGACCCCGTCAGTGCCATCACACGCGAACAGCATCAGCGCGGGTGACATCTCAATAAACTCGCCGACGTAGTCGGTGTCCAGCCCGCCGGGGTTGGGTGACATGCGAATGTCCGTGACAATTGACGGAGACGATCCTGACGCATAGGCGGCGAAGATCAATGGAACGAACGAGGCGAGCAGACGGCGACGGCAGTGGTCAATCGTTAATCTCAATCGGCCCCAGCGTGTTTCATGCTTGTTAGGCTGTAGGGCGCTCATTTCTCGATCCTCCGCATCGTTGTTGAGGAACCGATCGAGGGCCCTTCGGATCGATCGGTGGCGATGGGATGATAGACTCCGAAGTAGTAGCCAAGGGGAAGGGGCATGGTGTCGAACCGGCCCCAGGTGCCGCGCGCGTCGTATTCCCAATACCCAAAGACATGCTCGTAATACGTGTCGTCGCCGAAGTCCGTGTAGTCGGCGTGGCCATCGGCGTAGTTGGTGAGAAAGTATCCGCGCCTGCCGTGATTCCCTTCGAGTTCTCCGCGCTGGATGTAGCCCCAGACGTCATTGGTGAAGAGTGTCTGAAACACCCTTGTCTCGGAAAAGGCGAGAGTTTGTGAGGGTGAAGGGACCCTGCTCGCGGGTGTGCCGAATAAGCCTACGGAAAGGACGCTAATACCCCCGCCCCCCATCCCGCCTCCGAAAAAGTTCCCCTCGTACTGTAGATTATTGAGCCGAAACGCGACGCCGTTCCCCTTGAAGTACGGCGTTTCTGTTTCCAGAGGATTCGAGCCAAATTGTGGCCAGCGCTGCCAGCCGAAGTCATCCCCGAGGCATTGAAATGGTTTGAAGTACGCCGTGTCGCCTGGCATCGTCTCGGCGGCGGTGATTTTTTGCCCGTACAGTAGTTGATTGAAAGGGCGCGTCCGAGGGTCGAACTCCTGCCCCCATCCGACAAAAGGCATCGTTCCAGGTCCGCCGCCGTATTCGGCATAGCCGGCGAAATAGAAATTCAGGGCACGAGGGTGAATCGGGCCGAGAACTCCGTCAGGGTCGCGGGCGGCGTAGGTGGCCATGAGTTGTGCGAGGACGCGAAGGTTGGCTTTTTCAGCGTCGATCAGAGCGGCGGATCTGGCGCTGGAGATGCCTGGGATGACGAGCCCGAGCACGAGGGAAAGGACGGAACCAGCGGCGATGGCCTCGACGACAGTCAGGCCGGGCCGCGTGAAGCGAGCGCGTGACATGGGAGTGGCCTCCTTCGGGCGGACGCGCAGGCACGGGCGAACCACGCCAAGCGCTCACGCGTTCAATCTGCTGCAACCGGTGTGCCGCGGAAGGGGCTTATCCTCGAATGAAAAGAAACAGAACAAAAAATGCGGTTTGATGAATCATCGTGGCCCTCTCCGCAGGTAGCCGGGAGGCGGACAAACATCCTCCTCACCGCCTAATCATACGCGGGTGGCTAAGTGTCTATCCAATCGCGGGCAGGAAATTCCCGAAGCCATGGAAAATCACGCTGGGGATATCTCCCTCAGTGGAGATGCGATCTATCGCTTTCAATTGGCTGCGCCGATTCGACTCAATCCGTCGCCGTGCAGGCGTGCCAGTGGCGGAACAGGACGATGGCGAACCACAGGCCGCCGATGGCGTAGGCCGCGCCGCCGTACCAGCCCTGATTGGGGTATTGGCCGTTGAGCGACTCCAGCGCCGAGCCGGTGCCGATGGCGTAGAAGACGAAGAAGACCAATAGGAACGTACCGAAGAAGTAGCGATCGGTATCGCGCAGGGACTTGTTCCCCTCGAGCCAGGCCTCCCACGTGGTGATGCCTTCCATGTGCGGCTCGACGTGATGCTTGAGGTAGGTGCCGGCGCGGATGATCGAGTTCTGCTCCATCACGAAGGCGAGCATCAGCACGAGGATGATGAACGGCATCGATGCGGAGGCGAAGACAGCATTGGACGCCAGGGCAGCGTAGCCGACGGCCGGGATCACCATCGTCCCGAGGACGAGGATGATGAAGATGCGCGCCTTGCTGGCTCGAATCTCATCGCGGAGCGTCAAGTACTGCTGCTTCATGAATTCTTCGATCGGCATGGGAATACCTCCAAGGGTGGGCAATTGTTTCGGCATTGGCTCACGCTCTCTCCCCCGCATCATTATGCGTCGGATGGAGGGTTTTTGTCGAGTATTTGCGATGTAAATCGGCGAAAGCGGCCGATTGGGCGTCTTCGCCGCTGCCGTGGATGCCTCCGACGCCGAACAAACACTCCGAATCGCGCCCGGTTTGCGTTTGCCCGTGGCGGCACCGACACTAGGGCCTATGGCAGATGCAAGATACAGTCGAAAGCCGGGGGATCGACCGCCGCGGCGGGAGAGGCCGGGCGGTGCCGGTCGCGGTCCTGCGCCAGGCAGCCGGCGCGATGACGATGCGGGGGCGGCGGCGCCGGCCGGCGCACAGTCGCCGTGGGTGCAACTGCGCTCGGCATCGTTTCACCCGTTCATCTTCGAGCGAATGGTGCGAACGGCGGACCCGGCGGCGCGGCCCGGCGACGTCGTGAATGTCTACGACAAGATGGGGCGGTTCTTCGGCCGAGGGATGTACAGTCCCAAGTCGCAGATCGTGCTGCGCATGCTGTCGCACGACGACCGGCCGATCGACGACGCCTTCTGGCAATCGGCGATCGCGCAGGCGGTGGCGTTTCGCCGGACGCTTAATCTCGACGCGGTGACCGACGCCTATCGGCTCGTCCACGCCGAGGGCGACGGGCTCAGCGGGCTGATCCTCGAGCGCTATGCCGATTGTCTGGTGATGGAGGTCTTCTCGCTGGGGATCTACCAGCGCGCGGGAATGCTCATGCGCGCGGCGGCCGAGGCGATGGGGCCGCCCACAAGTCTCGACCGGCCGGACAAGGCCTCGCCGACGTGGCGGACGATCATCCGCGCGGACGAGGCGATCGAGCGGATCGAGGGCTTTCGCGTTCGCGCCGACGAGCGCGAGATGTCCGGCAAGGTGACGATCCGCGAGCACGGCATTCGCTATCGCGTCGATGCGTCCGGCGGGCAGAAGACCGGCTTCTTTTGCGATCAGCGCGACAATCGCCTGCGTCTGGCGACCCTGTGCAAGGATGCGACGGTGCTCGACGGCTGCTGCTACACCGGCGGCTTCGGCCTGGCCGCCAAGGTCCTCGGCGGGGCGAAGGAAGTGACCTCGGTCGACATCGACGAAGACGCCCTGGCCATCGCCAAGGAGAACGTCAACCTCAACAACACGCGCCTCAGCCTGGTCCACTCGGACATGTTCAACTATCTGCGGCAGATGCTGGCCATCAATCGGCAGTTCGACGTGGTGATCCTCGACCCGCCGAAGCTGGCCGCCTCGCGCACGCTGGTGGACGATGCCCTGCGGAAGTACCACGACCTCAACAGCCTCGGCATGAAGATGGTCCGGCCCGGCGGCATCCTGCTGACGTGCAGTTGCAGCGGCCTCATCTCGCGCGACATGTTCATGCAGACGGTGCAGCGGGCCCGGCCGATGGGGCGGAACCTGCAACTGTTCGAGTACACCGGCGCGGCAGCGGACCACCCGGTGATGATGAGCTGCCCGGAGTCGGCTTATTTGAAGGCGGCGTGGTTTCGGGTGCTATGAGGGCCATTGAGCGTGTGAGGGTCTATATGCCTACGATCTTCCGTTGGCAGGGGTTTCGATTTCATTTCTACAGCGACGAAGGTCATGAGCCGCCCCACGTCCATGTGCGCCGCGACGACGATACGTGCAAATTCTGGCTGGATCCGGTCTCGTTAGCGTATAATGACGGTATGAAGAAGCATGAGTTGACGCAGCTTTGTTCGATCACCGAGGAACATCGTGAAGAGTTCCTGAGGAAGTGGCATGAGTACTTTGGCTAGCAATACCGGAGGCGCCCGAGCCGTTCGGGCATGGATCGACGGGCGCAAGGTGCGCATCGAACTTGAGGACGGGCGCGAGATCGCATTTCCGGCTGACAGGTTTCGGCGCCTGCGCGATGCGACGGACGAGCAACTGCGCGAGATGCGCATCGAAGCCCGGGGTCGGGCGCTTCGCTGGGAAACCCTCGACGAAGACTTGACGATCGACGGCGTCTTGGCTGCGCGATGGCATCCGTGATGCGATAGCCGTCGCATTTCGCGACATGTTCGTGCAGACGGTGCAGCGGGCTCGGCCGATAGGAAGGAACCTACAACTGTTCGAGTACACCGGCGCGGCGGCGGACCACCCGGTGATGATGAGCTGCCCGGAGTCGGCGTATTTGAAGGCGGCGTGGTTTAGGGTGCTGTAAAGCGAGTGTTCGAAATGGCTGATATCGGCTCTGCTGTATAGACCGATCACGCCAAGGGACGGATGGTTCGGCGCGGCATCGACGAATCCGAGGTTCGACGCATCTTGGCACAACCTGAAGCGGTGCTGCCCGATCGTCCCGGCCGTGTCGTCGCGCAGGGTTTGTCAGGCAACCATCTGTTGCGTGTATTCGTAGACATTGATCGACAACCCCCCGGAAGTGGTAACCGCCTACCGAACGAGTAGAATAGAGAAATACAGGAGAAGCCCATGAAGGCCACCTACGACGCCAGGACCGATACGCTGACGCTGGAGCTTCGCTCCGATCCTGTTGCGGAAAGCGACGAGGACAAGCCGGGCGTGATCCTGGACTACGATGCGCAGGGCAACCTGGTGAGCATCGAAATACTGGACGCCTCCCGCCGAGTCACCGAAGCGCGCAGCATGGATTTCAAAGTCGCGGGTTGATGCGAACAGCGACAGCGTGCTCTGAACATTTCGCATTGATGGCACGGATCACGTATCGACGCGGCTTTGCACGATCACGGAAGAACACCGTGATACATTCTTGACGAAGTGGCATCAGTAATTTGGCAAGCAATTCTGAAGGCGCGCAGGCTATTCGGGCATGGATCGACGGCGTTCTGGGCTACACCCTCCGGCGAAAGGCGGGAACGAATTCGTAGAGGACGTTGTCATCAGATCGGGATGACGTCCTGGCGGAATTGAAAGTCCGTTGTGTCGATTGCAGTCGTTACAAAATCGACTAGGAGACAACATGAATCGGTTGTGTAGTACGATCGCAGTGCTAATAGCTGTTTCTTTCTTGCCGGTCTTTGCTCTCAGCACGCACTCAGGCGTCACCGAGGTGGGCAGTCATGCGGGCGACGACTACGACTTGAACGCTATCGTCATCGCGACAGGTGGGGTCGATCGAGGTAAAACAGATTCATATGTTCGACTCATAAGAAAAGGGGGGGCCGTCCAATACAAACACAAGCTCTCTTGTCCAATAGGAGCGGTTCCCGATGAGGATGTCGGGGGGTGTGGCTATCAAAGCCGCGAGATCGACGCGGACGAAGCCACTTCAAGACCTGAGAATCCCCAAGGCGAATTCGAGGGCATCCTTTATCACAAGGTCATTTCCAAAGGCTTTCCGCTGAAGGCGGATGTTAGCTTTGAGCGCAAGAACACTACACGGAAAGAGATTGAGATTAAAATAGAAGGAACGGTCGTCTTCGATCGAGTAGGTGATACGGCCGTAGTCAGGAGCAACTGCGGCAAGTACTTCCTGGTCCTCACAATTCAACGCCATACGCGTGGACGTGACCCGTTATGAGGCATGCTGGGGACACGCCCTTTTTCCGTACCCCCTTCCGCGCTCTGCGTGAAGCGGCGGCAATCCTTCCAAGAACATCTCGCCATTCATGTCTCACGATGGATCATTCGCTCCGGTCACCCGGCATCGGCGCGGACATGGAGCAAGTGTTCATGAATAGAGTTCAATCCACCCATGCTCGGCTGGATGGCGCGCGATGCGGAAGCGAAATCACTCGGCCCCTTGTCCTCTGAAACCCTTACCCCTGAAGGGCGCGGCGCCTCCTTGTGCCAGCCGATTTCACCAAAAACCGCCGAAAACGCGACTTGCCCCAACACGTTTCCGCCACAGGAGTTTCGAGCGAAAAAAATCGCGTGTGTCACCTTATGTCACCTTCGATTTTGCTCCGCCGGCGCTGTTGGTTTCGCCCCGGCGGTGTCGATTAACGGCGTGCGGCCGGCGGGCATACAATCGCGGGCGCATTCGCCGACCCTAAGGGGCGGCGCTACAGTGTTTCGCGATGGCGGCGCAACGGAGGCGAACGCGCGAAGTACGAAGGTAAGCAATCAATCGCCCGGTAGGGCGTGATCGGTGGGTAAATGGGGCTGGTAATCTCTCTCATCCTGATGACCGTCATCGGCGGGCTCACGCCGATCGGGGCGCGGATGGCGGTGGACGAGATTCCGCCGATGTTCGCCGCCTGGCTGCGATTCGGGACCGCGGGAATTCTCCTCTACGCCACCATGCGGGCACGGGGCCAGCGGCTGCCGTTTAATCGGAGTCATCTGCCGGCGCTACTTGGCATTTCGCTGCTGTGCGTGCCGATCAATCAGCTCGGCTTTCTCGGGGGCATCAAGCTGACGAATGCATCGCACGCCGCGCTTTTTTATGCCCTGACGCCGGTGCTGGTGTTCTGGGGGTCGGTGCTGGCGCGGAAGTCGTCGTACTCCGGGATCATGCTCGTCTCGGCGGTGCTGGCCTTCGCCGGGGCCACGTGCGTGCTGTACCCATCGCTGCGCGTTTCGTTTCAATCGTCGTCTGGCTGGAGCGACATGTTCCTCGGCGACCTGCTGCTGATGCTGGCGGTCGCGTCGTGGGCGGCGTTTGTCATTTCCAGCAAGGCATTCCTGCAAAAGTACGGCGCATTGGCTTCGCTGACGGCGGTGTTCCTGCTCGGCGCTGCCGTGCATACCCCGTTCGGGCTGTGGTCGCTGCGATCCTTTGACGCGCCCGGCGTCACGTGGCGGGGAGTCAGCGGGTTCTTCTTCATCACCGTGGTCAGCAGCTATCTGGGCTATCTGTTGACTTACATCGTGATCGCCAAATACGACGCCACGCGGGCGATGATCGTGGTCAATGCACAATTCCTCATCACCGTCCTCGTGGAGCGGGTGTTCTTCGATGTGCCGCTCACGATCTACTTTGCCGGCGGATCGGTTCTGATCCTCTCGGCGATCGGATTGGACGTGATGCGTTCGTGGTCGGCGCCGCTGCCCGCCAAGGCAGGCGTTCCGATCATCGCTCCCGAATCGCCGCGAGATAGCGCGTGATCTGGTCGATGTGCGACAGGTCGTGCCCCGCGTGCCGCTCCTTTCGCAGTGGGCGAACGACAATTCGCGAATGAAACCGGCTCGTTAATCGTAAGGTACGGGTCGGCCGGCCGTCGTTTTCGATGGGAGGGGGTCAGGAGGCCGCGGCCCCGCAATACTTCTGGAAAATCGCGGGCAGCTCCTCAGTGAAGCGGGATCGCGGCAGGGTGATGTCGGCCCCGGCCTCGGTCGTCATCTGGGCCAGTTTGGCGTCCACATGCGAATAAAACGCGACAATCGTCGGTCGCGGGTCGAGGCCGGCGGCGTGGGCAATCGCGTCGACGCCTTCACTTTCCGGCAGGGCCATGTCCACGAAGACCAGCCGCGTATCACCGCCGGAAAGGGCGGCGCGGGCAGCGCTGGGCAGCGAGGCGGCGCGAGCATCCAGCCCCAGGGACTTGCCGGTACCGGTGATCTTGGTGGAAAAAATTAAATCGCGCGTAATCGCGACGGCAATCGCCATGCGGCCACTTCTCCCTTCGGCAGTAGATCGAGTCGGCGCAGCAAAGTCAAATAATGGAGGCGGCGTCCTTGACCGGGCCGCAGCTGGCTCGGAGAATCGGAATCGAACTCGCACCCATGAAAGTGGAGGGCACGCTATGACCAAACATGCACCAAGGTTTCTGAAGCTCGTCGATGACGCCCGGGAGCACGTCCATGAGGTGACGATCGACGAGGTGAAGCCGCGCATCGATCGCGGCGAGAATTTCTATCTGATCGACGTCCGCGAGGAGAGCGAGTGGGCCGAGGGACATCTGCCGAATTCGATTCATCTCGGCAAGGGCGTCATTGAGCGCGACATCGAGGCACGCGTGTCGGACGCGAACGCAGAGGTTGTGCTGTATTGCGGCGGGGGATATCGATCGGCGCTGGCCGCCGAGGCGCTGAAGAAGATGGGTTATCGCAACGTCATCTCCATGGACGGGGGGATTCGTGCGTGGCGCGAGGCGGGCTATCCGGTGGTGAAAGACTAAGTCGCGCCCGCATCGGTCGATGTCAGGTCGTGAGCCCCGCTTTTCTCAGAAGCATGTTCAGTCCAAGAACGTCGGAGTCGTCAAAGGCGCCGACGTCGTAGCTGTCGAGATCCAGCACGCCCCAGCATGCGCCTAGTGCGTCAATAAGTGGAACAACGACTTCGGACTTGTCGCGCGGGTCGCAGGCGATGTAGTTGGCTCCCAGGTCGGCGACATCCCGGACGACAAGGGGCTGCCTCGACGTGAATGACTTTCCACACGCGCCATGCAGGCCGATGGGCGAGCAGGCTGGCTTGTCGCGCCGGGGGCCGAGAATGAGCTCGTCGCCGCCGCGGTCAACATAAAAGCCGAGCCACGAGATGCCCGCCGGGTGGAGCGCGGGCCACGTCGCATCGACGAAGGCCTGCATGTCGGCATCGCGGTCGCCGGTGGGGGGGCGAATCGACTTTTCAATTTGAGCGTAGGGCCTGGACATCAACGGTAGTGTCGAGGCGGCCCGGCGGCGAATCAAGGGGTGGGGACGGCTTCGGCGATGGTGACGCGATTTCGCCCCGAGCGCTTGGACTCGTAGAGCGCCTTGTCGGCGGCGACCAGCACATCATCGGGCGTGATGTGGCTCGACGTTCGCTCGGCGACGCCCGCGCTGAGGGTGACGGGAATGGTCACTCCCTCGAAAGAGCAGACCATCGCCGCGACACTTGCGCGGATGTGCTCGGCGCAGGTGGCGCCGCCCTCACTGCCGACGTTTGGGCAGATGACAAGGAATTCCTCGCCGCCGGTTCGACAGACGATGTCCGTGGTGCGCACCGTCTCCTTCATGCACTCGGCGACGGACTTGAGAACCAGATCGCCGGCGGCGTGTCCATAGGTGTCGTTGACCTGCTTAAAGTGGTCGATGTCCATGGCGACGATGCTGAAGCTGGACTTGTATCGACTCTGGTTTTCCCATTGTTCCCTGAGTCGGCCGATTGCCTCGCGGCGATTGAGCAGGCCGGTGAGTTCATCCGTCACGGCAATCATGTTGAGCTTGTTGTTCAGGGCCTCGAGCTTCTGGTGTGAAACAGCCATCTCCGCGTTGAGGCGATGAATCTCCCGCTGCCGCTTTACGGCGCGGCGCTCAAGGTCGATGATGCGCTCGCCGGCCCTGAGCCGGGCGGTGAGCTCGGTTCGGTTGATCGGCTTCTTCAGGAAGTCGTCGACGCCCGACTCGAAGGCCTCCACGAGGTTTTCGATGTCCGACTGCGCGGTGACCATGACGACATAGGTGAAGCCGATGCCTTCCTGCTGTCGGAGCGCTTTGGCCAGGGCGAGTCCGTCCATCTCGGGCATGACCCAATCCGTAATGACGATGTCCGGGGCAATCTGGAGCGCCATGTGGAGGGCCTCCTTGCCGTTGGGGGCGCTGTGGATTTCGTACCCCGAATTGGCGAGGTACTTCTCCAGCAGCCGGACGCTGAAGCTGTCGTCATCAACGATGAGCAGTCGTTTAACCATATGGACTCTTGTGGACTATCGCGGTGCGCCGCTGGCCCGATGACACATATCCGCGATCTGGCGGACCTGATCGTTGAGTTTCTGAATGTCCTTGGTGTGTTTGGCGGTGTCTTCCAGCCTGGCGGCATGATCCGTAATGGCTGGGAATCCATATCCGCCCGCGGAGCCCTTGAGTTGATGAGCCAGTCGGGCGAGCGACTCGATATCCCGGGCGGCGAGCATGTCCTGGAGCTGCGATGCCTTGCCGGGCAATGCGTCGACAAATTCCCTGACCAGCTCGTGCATGTCCGGATCGCCGGCCAGTGTGCTGATGATCGGTTCAGATGTTGCGTTCTTTTGGCCCATGTCAATTCCTCCTTCGTGGTGTATCCAGTGGTGAATCGTGTGAATGAGTTTTTCCTGGGTGATCGGCTTTGCTTCGCAGGCCATGCAGCCGGCCTCCATCATCTGGTTGATCTCGTGAGGCTGGATGCCGGCGCTGAGGCCGATGATCGGCTTGCGGAATCCCCTGGCGCGCAATTGGGCGGTCGCTTCGACGCCGGACATGATGGGCAACTGTCGGTCCATGAGAATCATGTCGAACGGTTTGTCCGAGGATTCGGCGGCAAGCGCCATTTCGACGACGGCCTTTCCATCCGGTGCGACGGTGGAATCGATGTCGGCTCGGCGCAGGAATTCGGAGAGCAACCGCTGTGAATCCTCGTTGTCTTCGGCGAGGAGCACTCGAACGGCGCCGAGGCTGGATGATGGATGCTCGCGATCGAGAGTATTCGTCGGCTCAGCATCGGGCAGCGATCGTGCGTCAGCCGCGGCATCCTGACCGACGCCCGCGGTCGCGACCGTGAGCCGAAAGGTGCTGCCCTTGCCCGGTTGGCTGTCCAGCTCGATGTCTCCGCCGAGCAACTGGGCGAACTGCTTGCTGATGACCAGCCCCAGGCCCGTGCCGAGACCGGATGCACGGCCCTGATTATCCGCCTGGCTGAACCTGTTGAAGATATCCCTCTGCTGCGCGAGCGTGAGCCCGATCCCGGTGTCAATGACGTCGAATTGCATGCAGACGTTGTCTTGATTGTTGCGCGACTGCCGCAGCACGATTCTGACGCTGCCTCGTTCCGTGAACTTGATGGCGTTGGTGACGAGGTTGATCAGAATCTGCCTGATCCGCACGGGATCGCTCTCGATGATGTCGGGTATCGGGCCGTCAACGTCGGCGGTGAGGCCGAGTCCCTTTTCGTCGGCCATGACCTGCAGCAGGTCTCGTACTTCCTCGACGATGTCAACGGGCCGGCAGGGGGCCGGCTCGATGCGGAATTGTCCGGCATCGATCTTCGACAGCTCGAGGACTTCGTTGATGACTTCGAGGAGGTGGTTGCCGTTACGAAGGATGGTTTCGAGGGCCTTGACGCGCTGGGGCGGGGCCTTGCTAATGTCGCCATCGGAATGGAGCAGTTCGGCGTACCCAAGAATGGCGCTGAGCGGCGAGCGGAGCTCATGGCTCATGTTGGCCAGGAAGTCGCTCTTTTCCCGACACGCCTTTTCGGCGGCGGCCTTCTCGATGGTCGCGGTCTGGTTGGAGGCGGTGAGCATGCTGGCTTTTTGCAGGAGCCGGTCATTGGCGGCGGCGACTTCTGCGTTGACTCTGTGGAGTCGCATGGCGTTCTGCCGGTAGGAGGCCTCGAGGCGGATGATCCGCTCGGCCGACCGGACACGCGAAATGAGTTCCTGCTCGTTAAAGGGCTTGCGGATGCAGTCGTCCGCGCCGGCGTCGAAGGCCGCCGAGAGCGTGGCCGCGTCGGACTTGGCGGTCATGACCACGACATAGGTGAAGCCGACGGTCTCGGCAGTTCGAATGAAGCGGCACAGCTCGAAACCATTCAGGACGGGCATGACCAGATCGGTGATGACCAGCTCGGGCCCGTGGTTCTCGATGATGCTTCGCGCTTCGCGACCGTCCCGCGCGGTCAGGACCAGAAGTCCTCTCTTCTGGAGAAAAGAGGCGATCAATTCCACGAACGCCCGATTGTCGTCGGCGACAAGAACCTTGATCTGTCCATTATTGATCATACTCATGGCACCCCGCATTCGGCGATCGCGGCCTTCGCACGCGCTGCGACGCCGTTGATCAGTGAAATCAGTCTTGCGCGCATGATCGGCTTGGATTCGTATTCATCGCATCCCGCGCTGAGGCATTTCGCCCGATCCTCGACCATGGCGTGGGCCGTCAGCGCGATGATCGGCAGTTTGCAGCCGCTCTTGCGCAGTTGACGCGTGGCGGCGTATCCGTCGAGGACGGGCATCTGCATGTCCATGAGAATCAAGTCGAAGGCTATGTCCGTATTCGAGGCGACCTGCACGGCGTCGATGACCTTCTGACCGTCGTCCACCGCCGTCACCTGGGCGCCGGCTTTTGTAAGGAAGTGCGAGATCAGCCTGCGACTGTCCGGGCTGTCTTCGGCGAGGAGAATGCGATACGGTCCGTCGATCCTTAACTCCGGTTCCGAAGACATATCCAGATCGTGGTGACCGTGATTTCGAGACTGGACAGCGCCCATCACGTCGACATCGATGGGTCGCGCGTGAACGGTCACTCGAAAATGCGAGCCTTCTCCCAGTTTGGATCCGACAAGGACGAGGTCGCCCTTCATCAGCCGGGCGAGCCGCCGGGATATGTCGAGTCCCAGGCCCGTTCCGCCGAAGCGCCGGGTGACGGAGGAGTCTTCCTGGAAGAACGGGGAGAACAACTGATTCTGCTTCTTCGGACTGATGCCGAGGCCGGTGTCGATGACGTCGAATTGAATCAGGTCATCATGGGATTCGGGTTTCGAGACGCGAACGGTCACGCCGCCTTGGGGGGTGAACTTGATGGCATTGCCGACGAGATTGAGAAGAATCTGCCTGAGGCGCGTCGGGTCGGTCTCGACGGCGGCGGGCAACTGGCGCTCGACTTCGAGATTGACATAGAGTCCGCCGAGATTCGCCCGGCTCCTCATGAGTTCGCAGACCCCGGCGACGAGGTCGCGCGGGTCCGTCGGAATCTCTTCGATGGTCAGCTTGCCGCTTTCGACTTTGGAGAGGTCGAGGATGTCGTTGAGAATGGCGATGAGGTGTTCGCCGTTCTTGCGGATCGTGGCGATGGCGTTCTGCCATTCGCGCGGGGCGTCTGCCTTTGCGGCGAGTCCGCCGAGGATTTCGGCGTAACCGAGAATGGCGGTCATCGGCGTTCGGATTTCATGGCTCATGTTGGCGAGGAACTCGCTCTTGGCCTGAGTCGCGGCTTCGGCCTTGATCATGGCGTCCTGAAGGGCGGCGTTGCCCGCCTCAAGCTTGCGGCCCTGGGTGACGAGTTTGTCCCGCTGCGCTTCAAGGTTTTCATTTGCCAGGGCCAGGGCCATGGCATGGGCCGCCACCTGCGACTCGGCCTGTTTGCGGTCGGAGATGTCACGAACGAAGCCGGTGAACTTGCGAACGCCGTCGACCACCATCTCGCTGACGGCGAGGTCCATGGGGAATGTCGAAGCGTCCCGGCGACGGCCGACGACCTCGCGACCGATGCCGATGATCTTTCGGACGCCGGTTTGCAGGTAATGCCGGAGATAGGCGTCGTGCTCATCGCAATAGGGCGACGGCATGAGCATCTTGACGTTGTGTCCGATCATCTCCTCCTCGGAGTAACCAAACAGCCTCGTCGCGACGTTGTTGGCGATCTCGATGATGCCGGTCGCGTCGATGACGATGATCCCATCCACGGTCGTGTCGAAGACGGACCGAAGCAGCTCGTCACGCGCCCGATTGGATGTGTCTACGGGTGACTCGTCCGTCCGTGAGGGCCTCGCGGTCGAACCACTGCGCTGGGGATCAATTGTGGAGAACTTTGAGTGCACGATGGTCGCCCCGAATGCCCTGCAGGTCTTCCCCAAGTCGCCGAGGAATACCGAGAATCACCGAATCGCGGCCGGATCATGGATCAAACCGCGAAGCCCAGAACCGAAGCTCTCCCCGTAGCGCGGCTGCGCACGAGCAGACAGCTTCCCGGTGTCGTTCATCGTCCGGGTTCGTTCACGATGTGAGCAGTTTTGTAGATAAGGCATCCGCCGGTTGGAGGCCCGATACGGACGTGGCCGTCGGTCGAATTGACACGATATCGGCCGCAAACTACAAGAATCGGCGTGAGATTCGTCCTGATTATCGGCGTGTTGTTCGTTGGTCTGGTCGTCGTCGCGGCCTTCGTTTCAAGGCGGCGGCGGATTGAGACAGGCTCGCGCGCCATCGCGGCATGGACCGGCAGCACGGCCGAATCGCGGGCCGCCGCCGTGCGGGCGCTACTCGATGATGCGGCGCCGAACGCCGGCGCATCATTCCTGCTGGCCGCCGATCATCTGCGGCACGGTCGGGTGAAGGAGGCCGCGCGAGAATTCGGCATTGCCTACCACGGCGATTTCCGACTGGAAGCCGCCGCCTTGCTGACGTTTGCCTGCCTCAAGGCGCAGGAGGGTTCTGAGTCGGACATCGTCGAGCAGATCGTCCGGACCTGGCAGGAAATGAAACAACCGGAGCTGGGTAAGAGTCGCATCGAGCAGGCGTTGTTGCAATGCCTGGTCGAGACGACGCGCGATCCACCGCCGCTGTCGCCGATCGGCAGGCTGATATGGAGCGTGGTCCCCGCGAACGGTTGCAGCCAGATTGAGCAACACCTGATCGGCAACGCGCCGGCCTGGGCGGCGTGCCTTCGGGCGGACTCCGCGGAGCCGTCGAGCGTTTGAGCAGGTCCGCGGTCTCACTGTTGAAGATGCAGATTACTCGCCCGTTGCGACGGTCATGCCCGCGCTCTGCCAGGCCTTGATCCCGCCCTCAAAAACGCTGACATTCCGATGCCCCCAGCGGATCGCCTTGTCCGCCGCCATGCGACTGACCGGACAGCCGCCGCCGGCACAATAAAAAACCAACGGCTTGTCCTTGTCGGCAGGCAGCATCGACTCGGTCATCTTCTCATAGTCGACATTCACCGCCCCGGGAATGTGGCCCTTGACGAAGTGCTCGTGATCAAGGGAATGGATGACCTCGACATCGCTGTGGGCCATCAGATTCTTCAGCGCCTGCGGCGACTCCACCTGCGTGATGCGCGGGGCATCGGCCGACTCTTTCGTTGTCGTCTCGGTTGCGCATCCGGCGAACAGAAGGGAGGCGGCCACCGTCATCGTCAAGACCACAGCATGCTTCATCGCGTGGTTCTCCAGCGAGCTTGGCGTCACTATACCGGGATCTCAATCAAGTCTTTCGGCGTGGTCGTGAGGTTGTCGCACCCAGTCGGCGTCACCGCGACGAGGTCTTCGATGCGAATGCCGCCCCAGCCTGCGTAGTACAATCCCGGCTCGACGCTGAAGACCATGCCCGGTGCGACGGGATTGCGGAAGGTCGGCTTGAGCCGCGGGTCTTCGTGAATCGCAAGTCCGACGCCGTGGCCGGTTCCGTGCATGAATGCGTCGGCGCAGTTCTTCGATTTGAAGTAGTCTCGGCAGACGGCATCGAGGTCGTGGCAGATGGCGCCCGGCTTCACCGCGGCGATACAGGTTTTCTGCGCCGTCAGCACGAGATCGTACACCTCTCGATACCGATCGTCCGCCTTGCCGAAGAACAACATGCGAGTCATGTCGCCGCAGTATCCCTCATAGATGCCGCCGAAATCGAGCAGCACCATCTGATTCTTTTCGAGCTTGCGCGTCGGCGAAGGCGTGTAGTGCGGATTGCAGGCCGTCTCGCCGAACCCGACGATCGGCGCGAATGAGTTACCGTCGCTGTTGGATCGCAGGAAAGTTTCGATCTCCACGCCGACCTGCTTCTCGGTCATGCCCGGCTTGATGAAGGCCTTCATATGATCGAAGCACTGTCCGGTGATGGCCTGGGCCTTGCGGATCAGTTCGACTTCGTCGGCCGTCTTGATGACACGCAGCGTGGTCAGGATGTCGTCGGCGGGTTTCCAGTCGATGTCGGGCGAGAACTCCATCAGTGCCACGGCGTCGCCATAAAGGACTGCGCCGCGCTCGAAGCCGACCGTCTTGCGGCCGCTGCCGATGATTTCGCGAATCTTGTCGGCGAAGGTGCGCGCGGTCGTCGGCGAGGTGATGAGCTGCGGCGTGATGCCGGAGAGCTTGCGCACGCCGGAGATGTATCGCCCGTCGCAGAGCAGATGACACTCGCCATTGTAGATGACGGCGTAGCCTTCCGGGTCGCCGAAGTGCTGCACCTCGCCGGGCATCGTCGTCTTGAAGCCCGCGAGGTACTGGACGTTTTTCGGATTGGCGACGAACAGGGCGTCGAGGCCTTCGGCCTGCATCGCCTGCTGCACCTGGGACAATCGATTCGTACTCATGGCGTCGCCTCCTGGGATTCGGTGTTCCGCGTCTGGGCGTACATTATGAGTGCGCGGGCGGGAATCTGGCAAACCGGGGCAATTTGCGATTCGCCGCCTGCGTTGCGCGGCCGTAACTTCCTATCAAATCGACATTTCAGCTTACGGCTCGACATGCTTTCGACGCCGCGAGAGGGGTTCGACATCCGCCGCGGGCGGCTTGATTTTCACCGTGAGTTCCGGTACGCTTTTCCTCACCGAGCAAGGGCTTTGTGCCGAACATTCGGCGGGTCCGTAGAAATGCATTGGTGGGTCAGCCGTGCACTTCTATCCGGGAAATCTTTACATATGAACGGAGGAACGGAAATGACTCGCTTTGCAAGGCTGACTATTTGTGCGCTCGCGCTCGGATTGGCGGTCGCCCCGGCAAGCGCCACCATCATCTCATACGAAGCCTTTCTCGACGGCCCCAGTGAAGCGCCGCCGAACGCTTCCCCCGGCACCGGCTACGCCACTTTGGTCTACGACGATGTCGCTCACACCATGCAGATGCATGTGGATTTCGCCGGCCTCATCGGAACCACCACCGCCGCCCACACCCACGGTCCGACCGCGGTCCCCGGCGTCAGCACGGCAGGCGTCATGACGACCACCCCGTTCTTCGCGGGCTTCCCGATCGGCGTTTCCAGCGGGATGTACGACATCCTCATGGATATGACCCTTTCGTCGAGCTACAACCCGTCTTTCATCACGGCGAATGGCGGAACCACCGCCAGCGCGGAGATCGCTTTGGCCAACGCTATCGCCCAGGGTCGCGCTTATTTGAACATTCATTCCACCACTTTTGGAGGCGGTGAGATTCGCGGCTTCTGGCAACTGGTGCCCGAGCCGTCCGCGCTCTCGCTCCTGGCCGTTGCAGGTCTCCTCATTCGACGACGGCGCTAGTGGGACCATCGTCGAATTCTTTCTCGCGAAGTCCGTCATCCTTGGCGCGGCAGGTCCGCCCTTAACAGGTGAGCCTGCCGCGCCGATGACGGCTTCGAATCAACCGACTTCACTCGCAGATAATCCCCAAAGCTCTTCGTCTTTACACGGTTAGGGGGCATCCATGCCGCTCGCCAAGGTATGTCAGATCGTTTGCGCCGTCGCGACAGCTGTCATCCTCAGTAGGGCGCAGTTCGCGCTGGCCCACGGCGTCGTCATCGGCCAAAGCGCCGCCGGTGATCTGAAAGTCCACATCGAAGTCAACCAGCCGATCGAACTGCCGCCCTCGGTCTTTCCCGGCATCATCGGCGCGGCCAATGCCAGTCCCGGCATCGCCTCCGCGGAGATCGACGAGTCCGACGAAGACCTCTTCCTGCTCGACCCCGGCTGCGATATCCAGTTCATCTTCATCGACGCCGATCCCGGCCTGCAGATCGTCACCTCGCACGTCTGGGTGCCCGGTGAAACGTTCGAGTTCGGCCCGCCGTTTTTCGATGGTCATCTCGTCTTCAACATCCCCGCCGGCACGGTCGGCCTCATCTACAGCCTTCGCTTTCGCCTGCACGACCACAACGGCGTCCACGCGGACAGCCCGATTTACGAGTTGAGCTTCACCCCGGTCGAGACGGTCTGCGCCTGCCGCGGCGATACCGACGCCGACAAGGCGTTGACCGGCGCCGACATGCAGTCGTTCATCGACTGCCTCATGTCCACCCCGTCCGAGGGGCCGGTCGATCAGGCGTGCGCCTGTTCAGACATGGACGGCGACGCCGCGCTGGACGATCACGACATCGAGATGCTCGTCGATCGCCTGATCGCTTCGGAAACCTGCGAAGAATAGCGCGCCGGCGATTTGGCCTCCCAAACAGATTCCAGTAAGAACGATTGAACCGTCGGAGCAAGTCGCGGAGGACTGTAGATGCGCGGTATTCGCTGCCGGCATCGATTGTGGCCGGAACAGCTCTATATATTAAAACGCAGGCAGTGGCCGCCGACCCATGGCCTATGCGTCAGTTATGACATCAACCGCCGCCGGGAGGTGCTGGTGCAGGCTGTTGGGGCACGACTCGACCGTCGCACCACTTGATACAAAGATTGTATGCCTCAACAGCCGCGTTGATACGATTCGAATAGCGATTACTTGCGCCCGTCAAACATGTAGCCAAGTCGTTCGGATTGCCCGGGTCTCCATCCTGTGGACCGTGCAATTCCATGCAGCGTTCGGTCTCAGTGGAGAAGTCCGTTTCGCAACTGTTCAACTTGGCAATGTAAACCCCAAGGCATCCCGTTTTGCACGGATTAATCGGAAAGAGCAGTGTCTCCACGCCATTCTGGTTTTCTACAGAGAACTCGGCGATCTCGCGCTGAGACACTGTTTGAATCCCCGAGAAGTTCGGAAGGGTTAGCCCCGGTGTCGTCACGGCTTGCGCGGCGTCCATCACCGTACCAGCTCCCGCGATAGCGTATCCGGTTGTCGTGACACCTCGATTCCAAATCAAGGTCGCCGTCGTGCCAATCACGGCTTTATTTGCGGGAAGTGCCTGACCGTTGTCATGCCAGATAAACAACTGAACGGACTTGTTAGGATGAGCGTTGCAATACGCTCTTACAACAGAAGCGTACGGCGGCTCGTCCTGCTGATGACGAGCAATGATGATGACTCGCTTCCATGGCCCCTGATTCAACCGTGTCGTGAGTGCCTCGACTGTAGTCGTGAGAACATGTTGTTGACTTTGCCCTGAAACGACGCCTTGCCAGGCGTATGCATGCACGATCGTTCCCGGTGACTTATCGCAATAGATGAGCGTTGTTGGCAGTTGTGCGGTGCCCGGTGGATCTGCGAAGACAATCGATGCACAGGCCAAGACAAACAAGCTGGACAAATAGCGTGCCATGATTCCTCCTGCCATGCGGCAGCAAATGTACACTTCGCTAAGTATTGTACACGCCCCCCCCCATAATTGTGTCAAGAGGGTTTCGACGCAGGGAATCAAGCCTAATGATTCAACAATTTGGCGCGCACATGGAGCAAGTGTGATCCATTGAGGGGATTCCCTGCCATGGCAATCGCACGACCCATCTGTCCGCCTCCTCATCACCGGCGACTTCGCTCGCACATTTCAATGTCTCACCCATTTCCTGTTTCACTTTTTCACCGGCGCTTTTTCTGGACTTACAAACGAACTTTCCCGAAATTTTCCGTGCCTGTTCGGGCATACACTGGTCTTGTTTCACTTTGCCGTTTTTCACCAAAATCCGCCCAATTCGCGAAGCGCCCCAACACGCGACCGTCACGAGAGTTGCAAGCGTCCCCCAGAACTTTTTTCGCCTATTGTCACCTTCAAAAACCCGCCGCCGCACTCAATCAGAACCCACGCCGCAAGGCGTGGCCAGAACGACGCTCGACGCGAAGCAACGCCCGGAAATCGCAACATCGCCCATGTTCGAGGATTGTCTCAGCCACCGCTTGCGCGATGGGTTCCGATGCATGCCCGCCCGCGCAACCCCGCCGCCGCGCACCATTTCGACGTTTCGACTTTTCGATTTTTCGACGTTTCCACCTGCCACCGCAACCCATGCCCGCCACAAGCGTTGGCACGATTTCCGAAAGGCTTGTGTCACCTTATGTCACCTTCGATTGGGGCCGGCCGGCGAGCGTCTTTCGCGGCTGCCGGTCGAAGGAGAATCGCCCGGTGTGGAAGTTCCGGGGCCTCGTCGCGGGCGCGAGAGGTCGCCGAACATTTATTCGATCCTCCCTGCGACTTCCTCGCGGCTCTGTTCAAAACCCGTCCGGGCTGGGTATAACGCCGGGCGGGCGAATATTTGCGGCGTTTCCGCCAACTCAGGGCCGGAGCGACTGCGCGCCGGAACCTCTGCACCCACGAGGAAGAGGCCATGAAGCGATATAAGTGGTTCGTCAAAGGCGACCTCGACGGATTTTTCGGCCTGGCCGTCGATAACCTGGTCCAGGTGCTCGTGATCGTCGCTCTCTGCAAGGGGCTTTGCGGGTTCACCGACGACCTGCTCTTCCGCCGCGTGATGCCCGGCATCGCCGTCAGCCTGCTGATCGGCAACATCTACTACGCCCTGCACGCCCGGCGCGTCGCCAAGCGCGACAAGAATTCGTCCTGCACGGCCCTGCCCTACGGCATCAACACGCCGAGCGTCTTCGCCTACATCCTTTTCATTCTCGCGCCGGTCTACCAGCGATATCTCGGCGAGCTCGGCCCGGAGAAGGCCGGCGAGGTGGCGTGGAAGATCGGCCTCGTCGCCTGCATCGGCAGCGGGGCGATTGAGTTTTTCTGTGCATTCGTCGGCGGCTGGGTGCGGCGGGTGACGCCGCGCGCGGCGCTGCTCTCTGCCCTGGCGGCCATCGGGATCATTTTCATCGCCAGTCCGTTCGCCTTTCAGATCTTCGAGCGACCGCTGGTGGCGATCGTGCCGCTGTTCATCGTGCTGATCGGCTACTTTGCCCGTGTGCGCTTCCCGATGGGCATGCCGAGCGGGCTCGCGGCGCTGGGAGTCGGGACGCTTCTTGCGTGGACGGTGCCGCTGATTCCCGGCCTGGGCCCGACGATGATGAGCGGCGGCGCGGTGAAGGCGGCGCTGTCCGGCGTGGGCACGACGTTCAATGAACTTCGGACGTCGTCGATCTCCGAGGCGCTCTTCCTGCCGTATTACTTCGGCCGCGAGATTTGGGATTTTGTGCGCCAGGACACCACGCTGCTGTGGTCGTTCCTCGGCGTCATCGTGCCGATGGGGCTGATCAACGCGATCGGTTCGCTTCAGAACATCGAGTCCGCCGAGGCGGCAGGCGACAAGTTCTCCACCGGTCCGTGCATGGCGGTCAACGGGATCGGCTCCATCGCGGCGGGCCTCTTCGGGAGCTGCTTTCCGACGACAATCTACATCGGCCACCCCGGCTGGAAGGCGCTGGGGGCGCGCTGCGGCTACTCCATCCTCAACGGCGTCTTCTTCACCGTCGTGTTCCTGCTGGGCCTGGGGATGCTGATCGTCAGCGCGGTTCCGATGGAGGCGGGAATGGCCATCGTGCTCTACATCGGTGTCATGATCGCGGCACAGAGCTACGAGGCGACGCCGACAAAGCACTATCCGGCGGTGGCCCTCGGCTTCTTCCCGGCCGTGGCGATGATGGCGGTGCTGCTCATGCCGCAGATTCTCGCCGGCGTCGGCGCAGAGGGCGGGATACTCCCGATGATCAACGCTCACGGCGCGGCGCTGGAAGACGCGGCGCGGCGGACCGATTCGTGGTGGCCCATCGGCGTCTATGCGCTGGCGGGAGCGAACAGCGGCTTCGTCATTACGGGCATGCTCATCTCGGCGATCACGGCGTTTCTGATCGACCGTCAGTTCAAGACGGCGGCGATCTGGTGCATCATCGCCGGGGTCGTGACGCTGCTGGGCTTCCATCATGCCTATCGCGTGCAGCCCGGGCCCTACGAATACACGCCGCGCGAACTGCTCGTCTGGCAGCGGACCGAAGATCGCTTCAAGGAGACGAACGCGTATCTCGACGTGCCGGAGGGGACGTTCATGTTCCGCGGCTATCGCATCGCCGGCGGTTATCTCACGGCGGCCGGAATGATGTTCGTCATTCACGGCATGCGGCGCCGGCGCTCGGGCTTCGACGACATCGGCTTCGACTCGCACGGATCGGGCCCGCCGCCGGTCGATCCGCCGACATCACAGATTCCGAAAATTGAAATCCCCCGACGAGATTCGGCGGAGGCTAACAAGCCGATTCCGCTATCCCCCGAGCCCGAGCAGCAAGGCGATCATTCGTCGCCGTCGTCGGATTGATCGTCCTGCACCTTCCAGCCGCCGGCGAAGCCGAGCTTGGAGGGCGACTGGCAGAATTCGAGGATGCGCTTGCCGGTCCTGGTCTTCACTTGTCCGGCGAGCTGCTCGACGGCCTTTCGCCACGGCTGGCCCGAGCGATAGAGGGTGCGATAGCTCTGGCGAACTTCGAGAATCTCGTCGCCGGAAAACTGGCCGGAGCGGCGAAGACCGATGGCGTTGTGCCCGGCGCACTGCGATTCGTAAAGGGCCTTCAAATACGGCGGCACGTCTTTGCCGAGCCGCGTGCCGCCGCCGACCATGACGAACTCGCCGATGCGGGCGAACTGATGGACCAGTGAGTAGCCGCTGATGATGGCGTTGTCGCCGACGATGACGTGCCCGGACAGCGCGGCGCAGTTGTAGAGCTTCACGCCGTTGCCCAGTTCGCAGTTGTGTCCGATGTGGGCGTAACCGAGGATGAAGCAGTTCTCTCCGATGATGGTCCAGCTCTCCGGCTGCGTGCCGCGATGGATCGAGGCGAACTCGCGGATGATGGTGCCCTTGCCGACGCGGCAGTAGGAGCGCTCCCCGCCGAAATGGAAATCCTGCGGCAGATGACCGACCACGGCGCCGGGATGAATCTGCACGTTGTCGCCGATCTCCGTCCAGCCGGAGATGTAGGCGTTGGGATAGACTTTCACATTCTCGCCGAGCTTGACCGGTCCCTCGATGACGGCATGGGGGCCGATGTCGCAGGACGGCGGAACGACGGCTTGTTGATCGATGATCGCGGTCGAGTGAATCGCCATGGGCTTGCAAATCTCCGGGTGAATTCAGGGAGCGAATTGTAAGGCGAGAATCCCGCGGCGAACACGGGCCGCCGCGAATCGGACATCAGGGCTTTTCACTCAGGATATTTCCCCTGTTTTACGTTGTGAAATAGACACATTCATTCGGCATTGCTTCTCGGGGCCGGTTCGCCATAATCTACGGCCCGGTAAGGTGATGTCATTCTGTGAGGTGTTGTGAGTGGGCGTGTCCCTGGTTTATGCCGCGTATGCCGTTTCGGCCCTCGGGGCGCTTGCTGTCTATTGGGCTCTGCCCAAGGATGGACGGCCGTCCCGACGGGGCGTGGTCGGGACCCTGCTCGCCGTGGCGTTCGGCGCCTTCCTGCTGCTGCTCGCGCGGGTCCTCGGCGATAGTGCCCAACGGGTTTATCTCTACGTGCTTTCGGTGCTGGCGCTGGGGGGCGCGATTCGTGTCGTGACGCACCCGCGGCCGGTCTTCTCGGCGATCTTTTTCATACTGGTGGTGCTCAGCACGGCGGCAATGCTGGTGCTGGTCGGGGCGGAGTTTCTGGGCGCGGCCCTGGTGATCGTCTATGCCGGGGCGATTCTGGTCACATACGTCTTTGTCATCATGCTGGCGCAACAGACGTCGCCGCAGACCGGCGGGATGTTTGCGCAGGCCATGCACTACGACCGCGATGCCCGAGAACCGATGGCGGCGGTCCTGGCGGGATTCGTGCTGGTCGGGACGATCGCCGGCGTGATAGTCGGTTACGACTGGAAGCCGTATGGCGAGGTCGCGGAGGCGACGGCAGCGGCGAGCTCCAATACGCTGGAGCTCGGCCGAGTCCTGATGACGGATTTTGCGGTGAGCGTGGAGCTTGCCGGTTTGTTGTTGACGATGGCGATGGTCGGGGCGATCGCCCTGGCGCGGAAGCGAATCCCTCATGCCGACGACGGCGCACCGATGACGGCGCCGGGAGAGATCGGGCGGAGCGTTCCACCGTTTTAGTGAGACAAGTGGCACAGGGATTATCGAGATTAAGGTAGAAGCACTCGGAATATGGCAACCTCAACGGCATTGATGGTGGTCGGCGCGGCCCTGTTCGGGATCGGCGTCGTCGGGTTTCTGACCCGGCGAAACCTGATCATCATGTTTCTCAGTACCGAGGTGATGTTTCAGGGCGTTTTGGTGAATCTGGTGGCGATGGGATTGGCGCGGGGCAACCTGATGGGACAGGCCTTCGGGTTGTTTGTGCTGGTGATTGCCGCGGTTGAGGCCGGTCTGGGACTCGCCATAGTGGTGATGCTGTATCGTCGGCGCGGGACGCTGGATGCTCAGGAGTGGCGCGCGATGCGCGGTTAGCGCGGCGCCGTCTTTAATCGTGCGGCCGAAGAAGTGCGGCTGCGAGTGGAATTCGTGGATCAACAAACTCTCGCCATCTGGATACCTCTGCTGCCGCTGGCCGGGGCGGTGCTCGTCGGGCTGATCGGCCTGCGCGGGCTTCGCTCTCAGTCGCATTGGCTGGTGATTCTGCCGGTGGCCGCGGCGCTGGGGCTGTCCGCCAAGCTCACTCAACAAGTCTTCCTTACGATCGAGGAGGGCTGCGCATCAGGTAAGCAGCAGGTCTTCAGTTCATTCAAGGTATATGACTGGCTGATGGTCAATGCGACGTCGTGGCTGAACGTCACGTTTCGCGTGGACCCGCTGACCTGCATCATGCTGCTCACGGTGCTGACGATCTCGCTTCTTGTGATCATCTATTCCAAGGAGTACATGCGCGATCATCACGGTCACGACGAGCGGGGCTACGAGCGATTCTTCGCCTGCATGGCGATTTTCGTTTTTTCGATGTCGGTGCTGGTGCTGGCGGGCAACTTCCTGGTGCTGTATCTCGGGTGGGAACTGGTCGGGCTTTCCAGTTATCTGCTCATCGGGTTTTACTATCAGAAACCTTTGGCTGCCGCCGCCGCGAAGAAGGCGTTCATCGTCAATCGGATCGGCGACTTCGGATTCGGGCTCGGAATCTTTCTGATCTATTACACCTTCGATACGCTGGAATATTCGCACGTTTTCACAAAGGTGCAGATGGGGCTGGCCGACGGCTCACTTGAGGTGTCGCGGGTCACGACGATAGCCCTTTTGCTCTTCTGCGGGGCGATCGGAAAAAGCGCTCAGCTTCCGCTGCACGTCTGGCTGCCGGATGCGATGGAGGGCCCGACGCCGGTGTCGGCGCTGATCCATGCGGCGACGATGGTGACGGCGGGGGTGTACATGGTGGCGCGGTGCCACGTCATCTTCTCGGCGGCGCCTTATGCACAGTGGATCGTGGCGACACTTGGGGCGGCGACGGCGTTTTTCGCGGCGACGATCGCGCTGACGCAATTCGACATGAAGCGCATCCTCGCATATTCGACGCTCAGCCAGCTTGGCTACATGTTTCTCGGGCTGGGGGTCGGGGCTTACGAGTCGTCGATCTTCCACCTGTATACGCATGCCTTCTTCAAGGCGCTGCTGTTCCTCGGAGCCGGAAGCGTGATGCACGCGATGGCGGGGACGATTGACATTCGGCGATTCGGCGGATTGCGGAAGGGCATGCCGATCACGCATATCACGTTCTTGATCGGCGGGCTGTCGTTGGCGGGGTTCCCGCTTCTCGCGGGATTCTGGAGCAAGGATGAGATCATTCATGCGGCGCTGGAGAGCGACATGCCGTATTTGGCGTATGTCGGTCTGGCGACCGGATGGCTCACTGCGTTCTATACGTTTCGCATGATTTACATGGCGTTCTACGGACAGGTGCGATTGCCGAAGGGCGTGGAGCACGCGCATGAGTCCGGGTTATGGATTACGGCTCCGCTGATGCTGTTATCGATTGGGGCGGTGTTCGCGGGATATGTCGGCGTGACAATGCATTCAGGCGGGGCGTTTGGCTTCTTCGAGCCGCACGGTCGCTTCCATCAGTTTCTTTCGATTCTTTATGCTCGTTCCGCGGAAGCGGCGGCGCATGGTACTTCGCACGGCGGGCATTGGCTGATGTATGTGTCGGCGGGGCTGTCGTTCTGGGGAATTGCCACGGCGTATTACTTCTATCGGCGTCGGCCGACGATTCCGATGGCCATTGCGCTGGTGTCGGGGCCGGTCTATCGGCTGCTCTATAACAAGTATTACGTGGACGAGTTGTACGACGCGGCCATTGTGCGGCCGTTGCGGCGGCTCGGCGATCTCTGCTACGACCTCGATAGTTATTTCATCAACACCATTTTGTGGTTGATCACGCTTGTGCCGCGTAGCATCGGCTTTGGCCTCCGGCAGTGGCAGCATGGCGCCATGCAGGGATATGCCCTGGGGATGATCGTGGGTGTGGTTGTGGCGCTCTGGTGGATGCTCGTCGCGGCTTAGCCGGGGCGAAGGACGAACAGGACTGTTTTTTGATCATGCTCTATCTCGTGGACACATGGTTCGGCCGGCACATCCTCTCGGTGATGATCTTCCTTCCGGTCATTGCCGCGGCGGTTGTTTATTCGCGGACAAAGTGGGACGGGGCGGCGGTGCGACGCTTCGCGTTTGGCGCATCGCTGCTGACGCTCGGTCTGGCGATGCTGGCCATGCTTTTCTTTGTCGACGCCAGGATGAGCGATCGCTCCGACCTTGGCGGATATTTTCTCACGGAACGGGCTGATTGGGTGGTCGGCGGAGACGAGGCGGAGTCGATTCCGCTGAAGATTCAGTATTTCCTGGGAGTGGACGGCATCAGCATGCCCCTGCTTCTTCTGGTCGCCGTCCTGACGCCTTTGGCCATCTGGGGGAGCTTCACCGGGATTCAGACGCGGCACCGCGAGTATTACGCGCTGCTGCTGCTGCTGCACGGAGCGATGCTGGGTGTCTTTTGTGCGCGCGACCTTCTCCTCTTTTATATCTTCTTCGAGTTCACGCTGATTCCGCTTTACTTTCTGATCGGCATCTGGGGCAGCACGCAGCGGCAGAAGGCCGCCGACATGTTTTTCATTTACACGCTGTCGGGCTCGATGCTCACGTTTGCCGGCGTGCTCTATCTCGGCTGGAAGGCGTCGACGATGGTGGTCGGCGGTGTGCAGGAGTTTTCGTTCGACCTTGAACGCCTCTATGCGCTGGCCGCACAGGGCGCGCTTTCGATGGATGCCCAATGGTGGCTGTTTGTCGCCTTTTTTGCGGGCTTTGCGATTAAAGTGCCGCTGTTTCCGATGCATACGTGGTTGCCATTGGCCCACACCGAAGCGCCGACCGCGGGTTCGGTGATACTCGCGGCGGTCCTGCTGAAGCTGGGCACTTACGGGTTCATGCGACTGAGCCTGCCGATGCTTCCGCAGGCGAGCATTGAGCTCGCGCCGGTCATCGGCGTTCTGGCGGTGGTGGGGATTATTTACGGGGCGCTGGCGGCATGGGTGCAGCGCGACATGAAGAAGCTGGTCGCGTATTCGTCCGTTTCTCACCTGGGCTTTTGCCTTTTGGGCATGTTCAGTCTGCAGATGGCGGGGCTCTCCGGCTCGCTGATGTACATGGTGAACCACGGTCTTTCGACGGGGGCGTTGTTCTTTATCGTCGGCATGGTTTACGAGCGTTATCACACACGCGAATTCGACAAGATCGGCGGACTGGCGAGGAAGATGCCGATCATGGCGTTCTTTCTGCTGTTCTTCACCTTGGCAAGCATTGGGCTGCCGGGGCTTAACGGCTTTGTCAGCGAGTTTCTCGTTCTGCTCGGAACGTTCACCTCCGAAAAGTTCATCATCCCCGGCTTCAAGGGGCCGCTGGGCATCGCTTTTGCCGTTCCGGCGGCGACGGGCATCCTGCTCGGGGCCATCTACATGCTGTACATGGTCGGTCGCTTGCTGTTCGGCCCGGAAAAGGAGCCGGAGCACGGTTTTGATTCCTCGACCGGACTGACGCAGGACTTGACCCCTCGCGAGATCGGCATCCTTGTTCCGTTGGCGGCGGCGTGCCTTTTTCTCGGTGTGTATCCGAAGCCGGCGCTGGAGTTGATGCGACCATCGCTTGACCGTGCGGTGCTCGCGCGGGTTGTTCCGGTGGCCGAGGCAGTTGCGACGGGCGCTGAGACAACCGACGGCGCGGTCGCTTCGCTGGCGGACTCGAACGAGGTCATCGTGGAGGCCGTGCGATGATTCCAGACGGCCTTTCGATGCTGCACAGTCTCCAGCCGGAGATCATTCTGATCGTCGGTGGGATTGTCATATTGCTGACGGGATTGGCGCCGCCGCGGGCGACTTCGTCGGTGGCGTTTGTATTGTCGATGCTGACGGCGGGGCTGGCGCTGTGGTGGTCATGGACCACGCCGGTCGGTGCGGGCCTTGTTGCCGGGCTGCGCGATGATTCGCTGGTCTATTATGCGAGAGCTTTGTCGCTCGGTGTGGGGCTGCTCATCCTGCTATCCTTTCGACACGTGCCCGAGCCGAACGAGCGGGCCGAGTTTTTCAGTCTAATGCTTTTTTCATTGGCGGGGATCTCGCTGGTCGCCGTCGCGAACGACCTGGTGCTGTTGTTTCTGGCGCTGGAGCTGGTGAGTGTTCCGACTTACATCCTGATCGGTCTCTCGCGGCGCGACATCCGGGCGCAGGAGGCCACGGGCAAGTACTTTTTCCTCGGCACATTTGCCGCGGCCATCACGCTTTACGGATTTAGTTTCCTTTACGGGGCGACCGGAACGACGACGATGTTTGCCACCGAGTCCGATGTCCCGTCGATCGCCGCCTTCGTCCAATTGCCTTCGAATGCGACTGATCCGTTCTTTGTACTCGGCCTCCTGTTGGCGATCGCGGGCCTGGCATTCAAGCTGGCGGCGGTTCCGCTTCATTTTTATGTCGCGGATGTCTATCAGGGGGCGGCGCACGTCGTCACCGGCATGCTGGGATTCGTGCCCAAGTTCGCCGGCATCCTGGCCCTCGCGCGGGTGCTGTCGCTCACGGGTTGGCACTATGGCGAGGGGTTGTTCTGGTTGATCTGGGTCATGGCGGCCGCGACGATGCTCGTCGGGAACACGCTTGCCCTCATGCAGCACAACGTGAAGCGGATGCTGGCGTATTCGAGCGTGGCCCATTCGGGCTACATGCTGGTCGGCCTATTGGCCGGGCCGGGCTCGCCGACGAATCCGTCGGCCGGGCCGCTGTCGAGCGGATTGACGGCCGTTCTCTTTTATATGGCGATTTATGCGGTGATGAACCTCGGCGCGTTTGCGGTGCTCTCGATGTTCCGCAAGCCGGGCGAGGGAGAAGAGGACGCAGCCGAGACGCTGGACGATCTGGCCGGCGTGGCGACTCGACATCCGTGGGGATCGCTGGCGCTGGCGGTCTGCGTGCTCAGCTTGATGGGCCTGCCTCCGACCGGCGGATTCTTCGGGAAGCTTTACGTTTTCAGTGCCGCCTTGTCGAGCAATGCCGACACGCCGCGCGAGGGCGCGATGCTGGTACTCGTCATAGTGGGCGTCTTGAACTCGGCGATCGCGGCGGCCTATTACCTGAGGATCATCGCGGCGCTTTATTTGCGGCCGATCTCGGACGCGGGAAGGCGAATCGTCGCCTCTCCGTGCATGGGTCTGCGGACCTGTGTGGTTATTTGCACGATTATTGTATTGCTGCTTTTTGTTCAATCCGGCCCGATACTCTCGCGGTCACAGGCTGCGACGAGAGACTTGCGGACGGTGCCCGGGTGGTCGGGAAGTACAGCGGACGCGAGCGCGGAAGGCCGGCCGGTGCACGACGGCACAGTTCGATGACAAACTCATGCCGTGACGAGGGGCGCGTAGCCCGATGTGCGGCGAAGGCAAATGGAGGATCGGTCATGTTGAAACGAATCATTCCGGTATTGATGGGGGCTGCGCTGCTTGTGGGTTGCGCCGCGCCTCTCGCAGGGACCTGGCAGGCCAGCGGCCCGGCAGGCCCGGAGCACCCGATCGCGGCCGTGGCGTTTTGTCAGGACGGGACCTTTGCGGCGAGCGCCGATTACGGCGGCGGCAAGACGCACGCGATGGCGGGTTGCTACATGATGCAGGGTGAGAAGCTCATGCTGTGTACGAAGGAGTCGAAGCGGGAATATGTGGCGAAGGTCAGCGGCGACTGCCTGGAGATCAGCCACGAAGGCAAGACGCAGAAGCTGTGCCGGATGAAGCCGTGCTGCAAGGCCGGTTGGGGTAACTGCGCGAGCGCGTGCTGCGCGAAGTGAGTCACGGCATCATCCCGCGACGGGCGATGCGACGATAATTTTTTGAACGCCGGGTGAGACGACTCATCCGGCGTTCTTTTTTGGGTGAAGCGATGGATTATGCGGTTGTCAGGGCGAGGGAATGACTCGGTTGAGCATTGCCGGACCGTTCTGGAGGCCGATGGGGAACACGGAACTGGCGAGGCGCGAGGTCTTGAAGATCTGATTTGCGAGCAGGGTGCTTGCCGATCCGGTGGTGTCCATGAGGTCGGTGATGTCGGCGACATGATTGAGGCCGAGCAGGTGTCCGGCCTCGTGAGCCGCGACGTTGCCGATGGCGACGCCGATTCCTTCGACGGAGGGCTGCATGGCGAAGGGCTTGTCGAAGTTTTCGGTGAAGACGATGCCGTCGTCGCATAGATCCTGGTTGCCGGAATCGACATCCTGAGCGACGCCGAACTTGGTCGGACTGAAGCCGCCGAAGAGGATCGTGCTGAACGGATGAGCGGGCGGGTTGGCGTCGTCGGAGGTGACGACTTGAATTCCCGTCGTGGCAAAGGCGGCCTTGACGATTTCGATGATTTTCGCCTTGATCACAGCCGTCTGGCCGTCATAAGCAATGTCGATCTCGGCGGCGTCGAAGGCGTTCACATTGATGGTGCCTTCGCCGGGAATCGTCACGCTGCCGCCCGCGAAGTTCAGCAGAAGCACCTGGGCCGGCGGAGTGGGCATGGCCTGGCCGCGGATCACTTCGACGGTGGCGTCGTAGGCGCCTTCCTGGCTGCCGAGGGGGAATCTTGTGATGGCAAAAAAGAATCTGACTGTTGCCGTCACGACGACGTCGTTGATTGCCGAGTCGATCATGCCGGCCTCGAAGTCGACGTCGTCATTGAGGGCGAAGAGCTCCTGATTGGCGTCGAAGAGGGCGGCGACCGGATCGAGCGAGCTGCCGGCGGAAGGCTTTACGGTGACGATAACTCGATCGCCCGGCGCCATGGGGCCGAGGTCGAGGACGTCTACCTTGTTTCCGGTGATGTTGCCGCTGATCGACGCCTTTCCGTTGGCATCGAGTGTGACGATGGTAGCGGTCTGAAAGGAGCTGCCCGGCTGAAGACCTGGGGGCAGGCCGACGCCTGGAACACAGCCGGCGATCGCGCAGGCGAGGAATAGTGATGATCGGAATGATCTGGGAAGCACGCTCATAACTCCGTACCCCTCCTGCGGAGGCAGAGGCGGTCCCGACCATGTCGGCTGTGGGCCTCAATCGGCGAGGATTGCAGCTTAAATCAAGTATTGGGTTTGAAAGAGCCCCGGTCAAGTGGGGGGAAATGTAACTCCCGTCCAGTGCCCTACATCCAATTCGAAAAAGGCCCTTTGTGCGACCTTGTTTCCGGTCCTTGGAGCCTTGGCGGGGCAGTCCGGGGACATTGGCCGTTTGGGTTGACGATTACGACCGATGCTCAATAATGCTCGCAAGTTCGGGATAAACGGAACATCAAAACCCTTCGGCAAGAATCGCCGGCTCCGGGAGCAACGAATCGGCGCTGTCCGATGATTCATGAATAGTGCGTCCGGAGAAGGTCGCCGGATCGGAATCATTGAATACTGAGAGTATTGCGGCCGGCAGGTTGACGAGCCGGTCTTGTTTCATAAACCCCATTGAAAGGAACGAACGAGATGAAGATGAAGAAGCTTGCGTTCGGCGGGATCAAGGCGACGGCGGTTGCGGCGCTCATCGGCGGCGGCAGCATGATCGCGACGAGCGGCGGCTGCGCCGAGCAGAACAAGTGCTGCAGCGACACCGGCACCTGCTGCAAGGGCGAGAAGAGCTGCTCCGGCGATAAGAAGTGCGGCGGCGACAAGAAGTGCGGTGGCGACAAGAAGTGCGGCGGCGAGTCGAAGTAGTCTTCGGCTCTTTGACACATCTATTCGCCAGATAGAAACTGATACGGGCCGTCGCGTGACTCAAGCGTGGCGGCCCGGCTTTTTTGATTCTGACAGTGCCCCGTAATCTCTTTCAAGAGCCCCGCACATGAGCGTTCAAGAACTTAAAGCGCTTCCGCGACTCGGCGCAGGCATCGGTCTGCGGCGGCAGCATTTCACCGAGATCATCGAGCGACGCCCGCGGGTGAAGTGGTTTGAGGTCATCCCGGAGAACTTCATCGGCCGCGGCGGTTTCGTGGCGGAGTCGCTTCGGCGGATCGCAGAGACGCATCGGCTCGTCGGGCACGGTGTGGGGCTCTCAATCGGCAGCACCGATCCGTTGGACATGGAGCACCTCGGGCGGCTTCGGGAATTCTGCGACCAATGCAAGAGCCCGTGGTACAGCGATCATCTTTGCTTCACGATGGTCGATCATGTGAATCTCAACGACCTTATCCCGCTGCCGTTTACGGAGGAGGCGGTGCGCAACGTCGCTTCGCGGGTTCGGATTGTTCAGGATGTGCTGGAGCGCCCGTTTCTGTTGGAGAACGTGACTTATTACATGGCGCCTTCGCGATCACAGATGAGCGAGTCGGAGTTTATCACGTCAATTCTGGAGGCAGCGGATTGCGGGCTGCTGCTTGACGTCTCGAACGTCGTACTCAATTCCAGGAACCAGGGATACGACCCGGTCGCGTTTCTGGATGCGATACCGATGGAGCGGGTTGTGCAGTTGCATCTGGCGGGGTTTGAGGAGAACGGCGAGGTCCTGCTGGATACGCACGCCAAGCCGGTCAGCGATGAGACGTGGGCGCTGTATCGCGAGGTCATTCGGCGCACCGGTCCGATGTCGGCGCTGGTGGAATGGGACGCCGAGATTCCGTCACTTGCGAGGTTGATTCAGGAGGCGGACATGGCTCAGCAACTGATGGACGACGTGGTCCATTCGACAACGAGAAACTGAAATCATGGCCTTGTCGGACTTCCTTTCTGCGATTCGCGAACTGATTCTGGATGACTGTCTTGCGGATTTATCAGCGGAAGAACGCCGATCATCGCTGGAGGTGAGGTTTACCCGGCTATCCGCAGAGCAGCTTGACGATCTTGCGTCCATTCCGCCGGGGCGACTCTCGACCTATACCGATCTTATCTTCGCGGGCGAGCGATCGACGCTGGAGTGGGTCTTTCCCGTTTCATTTGAGGGGATTCATCGAATTCGCGCTGCCGGTGGAGATGGCCGTCCGCCCAGGTTGGCGGACTTTGAAATGGTCCGCGACCTGCATCGCTTTCGACCGTGGAAGAGCAGTTCACAGCGCCGACTGGCCGCCGATTTCGCGGACTTCATTCGCGCCGAGCGGGCGGACTGGCTGGGAGTTTGGGGAGGGCTCGAGGAACTTGTCGAGTTTGAGCGGTCTGAGCTGGACGTGTTCTACGCAGAGGATGTGGCTCACGAGCGATTCACACCGCAGGTCGCAGTGTCACTCGTTGCGCTGTCGGTCGAGGAACTGATGATGCGCCGCATTGTTTTGCCGGCGTATGTCGTCGTCCGTAGTTTTCATTACGACATTGCGAATATGGTGCATCGGTATCGCAAGGACGGAACGATTTCCGATCCGCTGCCGGCGCCGGCGGCGACTTTGTGCAGGGCGGCATGTGGGCGGGAACCGGAATCGTTGATGACTCGCTGGGTGGATCTCGCGGCGGTTGAGTTTGAAAGCCTTCTGCGACTTCCGCGCGACCGGGGGATTGAGATCAATGACTTCGCCGCAGCGTACCTTGAATTGAGAGCGGGTGATAAAGCGCTCGACGAGCAGTCCGCATTTGCGGAGTTCTTTGAGGCGCTTTTGCGACTACTTGAGTCCGGGGTGCTGCTTCTTTCTCCGCCGGCCGACAAGCGGGGTACAGCGTCTCAATAACGCACGTTTCGGCCGAGTTCGCGGCCGAGGGATTGCGGATCCATCGAAGTCAGCCAAACCCTTCTAAACCCGGCCGCTGCGCCGTCCGATTTGGGGTTACGAGCGCCTGCGCTCGGCGGTACCGATATTGAGCATCGCATTGAGGAGTTCGTCATGAATACGCCGTGCTGTCTAAGCTGTGGCAACGCCGATCTGGTCTCGGGCACGATGCAGTCAACGGGTACGATCAACTTCCGACCCTACGACGTGAAGTTCATGACGTTCCGAACGGCCGATATCGCGGTCAGCGCGAGGATGTGCGGAAAGTGCGGGTGCATCACGCTGAACGGGAATCTGGAGAAGCTCAAGCTCATTCAGGGCACTGATAGCCCGGAAGCTGTTACGGCCTCACGGTCAGCCCCCTAGCGGCCCTCGCAAACGTAGCGGACGATTGCGACTCTGACGAAAAGGGTCGATCGAAACAGGTGCTTTCCGGAGGGGTTCGGAAGCCACCGGAAGACCCCACGGGTCTTCCAAATCTCCTATCTCCTGATCGGTCCAAGGTTTTCAAGCCAGCGGGCCGCATATCATGATTTCCATCTCTGTCCCGTCAGGTCCCGGATTTGACGATCCGAGCCTGAAAGGGAGGCAGCATTGCAATCCCCGCATGAATTGGGTTAGATTCCGGGTTCGTTCCCCGCGATCAGGGGGTATTTTCGCCGGAATGGAACCGGCGCCGGCCTTGTTGAAAGGAGTCGCATTCATGTCTTCGCGTCTGCTCTTCGTCGCAATTAGCTCGTTCGTGACGTTGTCTTTGATCGGCTGCTCGAAGCCGGAACCACTTCCGCTTGTTGATATTCAGAAAGACTACGACAGGCCGCTGCCGCCGGGCGCATTCGCGCTTCGCAAGATCGACCCTTCTCAGTATCCGAAGTTCGGCGAGGGGTGGTACAAGGCGAAGGGGACAGCGATGCGCGACGCCGTCGAGGGGAGTATTCGCTACCTGAACAAGCCGTCGAGCAAGAAGTACTATCCGCTGGGCCCGATTACGCATGAGCAGGTGATGGAGAGCTTGAAGCTCTTCCTGACCGTGCTCGATCAGGCGAACACGCCCGAGGTCCTGGATGAACTGATTCGCGACAACTTCGACGTGTACATGTCGATCGGCTGCGATGACGAGGGCACGGTTCTGTTTACCGGCTATTATTCACCGATCTTTGAGGGGAGCCTCACGCGTACTGATCAATTCAATGTTCCGCTTTATCGACTGCCGTCGGACCTGAAGAAGGACGGGGAGGGCAACCCGATCGGCGGTCCGTGGCATTCGCGCGAGGAGATTGAGACGAGCCACATGCTCGACGGACAGGAAATCGCCTGGCTTTCGGATCGGTTCGAGGCTTATGTGTTTACGGTGCAGGGCTCGGGGTTTATTCGATTGCCCGACGGCACGCTGCATGAGATCGGGTACGCGGGTCACAACGGCCAGCAGTACACGCCGATCGGCAAGCAGCTCATCGCCGATGGGAAGATCGAACGATTCCGGCTTTCGCTCGATACGATGATCAACCACTTCAAGAGCCACCCGGAGGATCTGGATTACTATCTTTTCCAGAACAAGCGGTACGTCTTCTTCCAGGAGTCGAGCGGCGGCCCATACGGTTGCCTGGCCGAGCGGGTGACGCCGTTCCACAGCATCGCCACTGACAAGGAGATTTTCCCGCGCGGAGCCCTGACGTTTCTCGATACACGGGTGCCGCTGGTGCCGGGTGAGTCGATGCGGCCGCTGCGGGGTTTTGCCTGTGACCAGGATCGCGGCGCGGCGATTCGTGCCCCGGGCCGGACGGACATTTACATGGGCGTCGGCGATGAGGCGGGCAAGAACGCGGGCTTTACCTATAGCGAGGGCAAGCTTTATTACCTGATCGCCAAGCCCGGGGCTGGGCAGAGTCAGCCGGTGTACAACCAGACGGCGACTGACAATTACGACCCGAATGGCCAGGTCGAGCCGGCGTCTTACGAGTCGGGGTCCGGTCAATAGGCGTCCGTCTCGCGCATCGCAATTCGCGATGACATTTAAGTGCTTCATGAAAGGCCCCGGGCACTCGCTCGGGGCTTCTTCATTCAGGGGGTGTTTTCGATTTCAGAAGCGCTTTGTTGGATGGCGAGAAAGAGCGATTGCTCGGCTTTTGAATATGTGCGATTGCGGCGGCCCACAACCGTTCGCGCGACGGCCAGGGCCTTTTGCGGGTCATTTGTCTGAAGCCCCTTGTCGGTCAGCCAGGAGAAGCTGGGGACGAAGCTGGGGACGAATCCGCTGAGCGCCACGTTGCACGCGTAGCCGATAACGCAACCGGTGGGGAGCGTGGTGCGGATGGCGGTCTTGGTATGATCGCCGATGAATGCGCCGACAAACATCTCGCCGGTGTCGATGGGCGTCCCGTTGATCGGGACTCGGACCGGGCCGTACGTGTTCTTCAAGTCGCTGCCGACGGTGTCAGCGCCAAGATTGACCCATTCACCGATGTAGGAGTGGCCGATGAAGCCGTCGTGCTGCTTGTTCGAGTATCCGTGGAAGATTGTTCCTTCCACCTCGCCGCCGATCTTGCAGACCATGCCGATGCTGCATCCGCCGCGGATGGCCGCGCCGGGCTGAATGGTGCAGCCGTCGCCGATGTAACAGGGGCCCTGAATGACTGCGCAGGCGTGAACGGTCACGTTTTCGCCGATGTAGATCGGACCGGATTCAGCGTCCAGGACGCTGCCCGGCTTGATGCTGCTGCCGGCGCCGACGTGAATGGCGCTTCCATTTACAAGGTGCGCGCCATCAGCAATGCGACCAGCGAGGTCCATCGGCGTCAGGCCGCACTGCCGGATGATTTCGGCGGCGTTTTCTTTGATGAGCTGCCAGGGGTGTTCGATGAGCACGCCCGATTCGGGGGGGAGCTGCTCGGTGGGGCAGGCCGCCAGTAATTCTTTCAATTTCGCCGGATTGAGAAGAACATCAAGCGTCAGACGCGCGCCGATGACTCGATCGAACCTGCCGGCGACGAGCGCATCGCCCATCCACACGGCGGCGCCCTTGGGAATGTCGAACGCCGCGCGCATGAGGAATCGCCCGTTGACCCAGAGTTGATCGTCGCCGGTGGCCGGCTGATTGACGCGTCTGGGTTGGCGTTCGGCGATGACGGCGGCGAGGGAGGGGCGGACGAAAAGTGCATCGGCGGTCAGCTTTGTGGCCTTTTCGATCTTTGAGAGCAGATTGTCGAAGCCGCAGCGGAGATTAAAGGTGCAGCGAGAATAGACCAGCGGGAGGTGCGATTGGAATCCGGCGTCTTCAAATACCAGTAATTGCATGAATGACTACCCTGCGACGGCGCTGACCGGCACGCGGATGGAGCAACCAGCGTAACGTTTACCGGCGCGCCAGCGGATTGACAAGTCCGCGGCGAGGCGGGGTGCGCGACCAACGCTTGCGGCGTGCTGGACGCCCCCATGAATCCGTCGGAGAATGCGGCTCATGCTGATATATGATGGGTACATTCTCGCGAGTTCCTCGACGTCCATGCTGGTCAGCCTGGCGAGCGTGATCGTTCTGGGCGGAGCGGCTCAGTGGATCGCCTGGCGCGTGCGGTTGCCTTCGATTCTGCTCCTGCTGATCGTCGGATTCGTCGCCGGTCCGGTCAGTCAGTTGGTTAATCCCGACGATCTATTCGGAAAGCTGCTCAGGCCGTTCGTCGCCATCTCGGTTGCGCTCATCCTGTTCGAGGGCGGGCTCTCACTGAATTTCGGTGAACTCAAGGGCAAGGGCAAGATAGTTCGAAATCTCGTCACGGTAGGACTCGTGATAACCGGCGCGATCGCGACCCTTGCCGCGCGGTGGCTGATTGGTCTGGACTGGGCCCTCGCGCTGCTGCTCGGCGGCATCCTTACCGTCACGGGACCCACCGTGATTCTTCCGCTCTTGCGCCACATTCGCCCGAAGGGGTCGGTCAGCACGGTCCTTAAATGGGAAGGCATCGTGATCGACCCGATCGGCGCGTTGCTGGCGGTTCTTATTTTCGAAGTCGTCCTCAGTCAGCACACCGGGCGCGCCTCGACACAGATGCTTGGAATCGCCATTCTCAAGACCGTCGTCGTCGGCGGAGGGCTCGGCGCTTTCGCGGCATGGCTGATGATCATCACGATCAAACACTACTGGGCGCCCGAGTACCTTCAAAACTCCATCGCCATGATGCTCGTTGTGGCATTGTTCACGGCCTCCAATTACGTCCAGCATGAGTCGGGTTTGTTCACGGTTACCTTGATGGGCATCGTCCTCGCGAATCAGAAGGCGGCGGACGTACGTCATATTGTGGAGTTCAAGGAGAACCTGCGCGTCATGTTGATTTCCGCGCTCTTTATTCTCCTGAGCGCGCGGCTCAAATTCGACGACTTCAAAGACATCGGCTTCGGGGCATTGGCTTTTGTAGGCATCCTGATCGTTATTGCTCGACCTCTGTCGGTATTTGTATCCACGCTGGGATCAACGCTCAGTCGAGGCGAGCGATTGTTTCTGGTGTTCATGGCGCCGCGCGGCATCGTGGCGGCATCCGTGGCTTCCATTTTTGCGCTCGACCTGGAGCAAAAAGGATACGCCCAGGCGCGCATGCTCGGTCCGCTTACGTTTACGGTCATCGTTACAACGGTTCTGTTCTACGGATTCACCGCCCCGTACATGGCCAAGCGCCTTAAACTGTCGGAGCAGGATCCCCAGGGTGTGCTCCTGCTCGGCGGACACCGATTCGCGCGAGCCGTCGCAGTGACGCTTCGCGAGCTGGGCTATCGCGTCGTCATCATCGACAACAATCCGCAGAACGTCTCGGCCGCGCGGCTTCAGGGTACGCCGACGTACCCAGGCAGCGTGTTCCGAGAGCACATTCTGGATGAGCTGGACCTCTCCGGCATAGGCCGAATAATGGCCATGACGCCGAATGACCCCATCAATGTACTCGCCGGACAGCGGTTTCTTCGTGTGTTCGGCGCGGCGGGTGTTTTTCAGATCTCCCCCAAAGCCGCCAAGGAGGGTAAGGATGGACTGGGCAGTCAGGTTCACGGCCGCCTGTTGTTCGCCGATGAGGCGACCTACGCGACCCTCGACGAGAGAATCGGCCGCGGCGATGTGCTGAAATCGACCAAACTCAGCGACGCCTTCAACTTTGCGGACTTCAAGAAGATGTACGGCGACGATGCCCTGCCGCTTTTTGTCGTAACGGATGACGAGAAACTACGGATCATCACCGCTGACAAGCCATTCGAGCCCAAGCCTGGTTTGCGGCTGGTGGCGCTTGTCAGACCGGAGCCGACGTCGCCAACCGCGTGACCAGCCGCGTGACCGGCCGCTGAACTTTATTGTCAGGACAACGCGAGTCCCATCAGTTACCCATGAGTGCATTGACGAACGGTTGAAGGTCCATCCCATTGACGGCGGCATCTCCGTTCATGTCGGCCAGTCCAATGTTGCAGCCGGGGCAATTGCCGGGGTCGATCTGGGCATCGACCATAAAGGGAATGTCTGAGACGTTTAGGGCGCCGTCTCCATTGACATCTCCCGCGATCGGCGCGGCGACCAACGTCGTATTCAGGTACAGCCAGCCGCCGCCGGAGATTGGGTTGTAGTCGGAGACCTTGATGACGTAGGGCCAGCCGGCGTTGACCGGATAGTTTGAGATGAGCGACTGATAATAATAAACGCCGCCTGAGTCGTCGTTGCAGACGTAGTATCCGAAGTCAATGGGATTCACGCAGATCGGCCCGTCGCGTCCCTGCCAGTACTCGCCGCAGGGATTCGAGAAGCCGGCGCCATCGACGACCATCAGCACCGTATCGTAGTTACTGCCGAACGTGTCGACGGTGAGGCTTCCGCTGGTCGTCGGAACAAAGCTGTAATAGACCGAGTTGCTGTTTCCGTCCGGATGGCCACAGCCGTACTCCCACAGTTCCGTGCATGTTCCCGGAGAGACCGTCGCGGCTCCGGTATAGACCGCCGGCATGTGATTGGTGCCGGGCGAGCCGGGGATGGGCGTGCGATTCAGGCACGAGTCGTTCGCCGGGGCGCCGTAGTGGAAATAAAGGTCGAAGAAGAGTTCGCCGCCGCCGGAGGCGGTGTTGTAATCGGACACCTTGATCTTGTACTCCTGCCCGCCATTGACCGGAACGCCGAGAATTTCCGACTGAAGGGTGCCGTTGATGTCATCGTTGCAGGCGAGCTGATTGGGGAACCAGATGGGAAGCGTCCCGATGTAAATGCCGCAACCGTCAAACACCGAGACGACCGTGTCATAGTTGGAACCCCACGTATTCACGTCGATTGTTCCGTTGGCCGGCGGGGTGTAGCTGTACCAGACCGAGTTGCTGACGCCGACGTTGCCAGCTTCGCAGGATTCCGCGGGTTCGAAGTAATCGGAAATCGTCGCGTTGTATGTGAAGATCGAACCGGGGTTGTAAGAGGTCCCGGGGATGACGATGGGATCGGTGCATTCATCGTTGACGGGGCCAAAGATAGTGATTGAACGATGAGCGTTGACCAATCCCCAGCCAAAGGTTGTGTCGTAACTGTACGAGCCCAGGTCGGTCGCGCCGGACTTCATCGCGGTTTCGATATTGATGGGGTTCCAAGCCGGGTGGGCGACTTTGACCAGGGCCGCGACGCCCGCAGCGTAGGGCGATGCGAAGGAGGTTCCATTCACCCAGGCGTAGTCGCCGGTCGTGTCGTAGCCGGCTGAGCCGGTGCGATCGGTGGTGCGGATGTTTGTTCCCGGTGCGGAGAAGTCGATTCCTGTGCCGTATTGGCTGGAGGCGTTTCGGGCTCCGGTCTGGGTCAAGTTTCCGACGGCGTTGACGGTGTCGGCGGACGCCGGATAGGCAATGGATGCCGCGCCGCTGTTGCCGGTGGAGGCGAAATGCGTGAGGCCGTTTTCGTAGGCGTTCAGATAGGCGTCGTCGATCGCGGTGGAACTCGCGCCGTATGCGTTGCTGTTGTTGGTGATTTCTATGCTGTTGTTGACGGCCCAGTTCAGGGCATTGACCGTCCATGTATTGTTGGTCGTCCAACCGGGTCCGCAGGTCGGTGTGTTGGCGATCATGCACCTCGCCGACACGACACGACAGAGCGGGGCAATGCCGACAACGCCCAATGAATTATTGAACCGCGCGGAGATGCATCCCGCCACGGCGGTTCCGTGATTGTCGCATGCGTTGGCAGGCCCGCCGCCGGCGATGCCGTCGGCTGCGCCGGTGGTGAAGTCGCGGCCCGCGTTCTGGTTGATGTCGGGATGGTCCTGCTGGACGCCGGTGTCAATCACGAGGACCTGCACGCCGCTGTTGCCGCGGGTGATGTTCCACGCCTCATTACCGTCCATGTCCATGTCGTTGGTGCCCCAGGTCCCGTTGATCCCCTGGCCGGTATTTTCAATTCCCCAGAGGCTGCCGAATTCTGTATCGTTGGGATATATATCGCTCAGCCCGGAGAAAGTCATTTCCGGCTCGGCCCATTTGACGCGCGGGTCCTGGGCCAGCCGATTGGCTGCGGCGAGTACGTCGAAGCCGTTTTTCGGCGTGCCGCTGAGGCGAAAGGCGCCCTGCATCCCGCCGAAATTCTGCTCTTTGATCTGGAAATCTTGCGCCAGTTCGGCGAGTGCACCCGCCGCACGGGCTGCGTGCTGCGCTTTGAATCGAACGAGGATGTCCGGTGCGATGATGATCCATCCGTCAGGAATGAGCGGGCTCTTGAAGACTGGCGAGGCGAACTCGACGCGGCCGGTTTGAACGGCCGATTCAATTTTCGCTTTCGCGTCGGTGCAGTCCGTGAGGGGGCGGGAGAGTTTGACAAAGCTCAGTCGGTCAACGCCGGTGGGCTCAGTCGCGGTGATTGCGAGGCCGATTGTCTGCTCCGTGCGGTTGGAGGCCTGACTGAGATCGACGCCTTCAGCGGTGCGAATGGCGAGACGATCGGCATGGAGTTCAAGAGGGATAGGCTGACCGTGGTAGAAGTAGAAGTTGGGGGCGGCGGGGTCGTCGCCGGCTGGGACGTTAAGATCGAGCTGCGACATTAACAGCGCGCCGTCGGCCTTGGGATTGTTCGCAGCCCGCGCGCTGATCTCCTGTGCGCTAAGGGGGATCGGCCGATAGTCAACCGTGGCGTTGTCTTTGATATAGGTGAGCTCGGAGGCGATGTCATCAATCCGGGCAGGGGCATCTTTGAGACGGGCGGCTTCCGGTGAGGTTGATTCATCCTTGGAAGCGATGGGCGAACTTTCCTTAGGCGTGTCGGCGAGAAGCGACGCGATGGAGGTCAGCAAAAGCAGGTTGGCCAAAATGCAGATGGTTTTGGGGGCGGCAGGCATTTTGATTCCTTTCTTAATGTAAAGGCCTGAGAAATGGCCCAGAAGGTGGGGCTCCGTGCACTCCGGATGCGAGGCCGGGTGGCGCCGCTTTCGGGCCTAAGTTTCCGTGCGACATCCGGGGGAGGGGATTCACGGTATTTTTCGCAAGAGGACTTCGGATTGGGTTTTCTGGGGAGGCCTTTGTCGCTGGGACGGCGAATCCGCCCGGATTGAAGTCCGGGGCTCGTCCTTCGGATGGCTGGAGCGGGTCGAGAGCTGGGTGGTTAGCGTTTGGGATGGGGGATGTGAATTCCGAGTTTGGCAAGTTGTCGATCGACCTGGCCTGGCCAGTCGGCGTTTGCCAGAGGGCTTGCGGGACTGGGGTGGAGAATGTCGCCGATCGAGAGGTTGATACCGTCTAGGGCGATCCTTGCCCGATCGGCGGCGAACTTGCCGATGCCGATGACGTGCGACGGCTGGAAGTACTCGACGGTCTGCCGGAGGGCTTTGTCGCAGGCGTTAAAGAGGGATTTTCGCTCGTTTGCCGGCAGCTTGTCGGGGGTCAGGTTTCTGCCGCTCGACTCGAGGAAACAGAGCGGGCAATAGTTCACGATGAAGAACCGGGCGAAGAATCGCTCAGGGGTGCGGAAGCGGTCACGGGCCCACCCCCAAACGCGCTTGCCGCTTACTTCGCTGCGCGGGCAGTCAAATCCGAGGACGGGCCGTTTCTTGTGTTCGGCAGCGGGCTTTTTGACAGCCCCTCCGACTGCGAGCCAGTCACGTACGAACGACACCTCGCCAAAGGGCACACCCGTTTGCGTCATACCCCACGGGCCGGGATTCATGCCGACGAAAAGGGTCTCTCGCGGCGAAGATCCGTAGCGGGCGGCGTACTGGTCGAAAGGCCCTCGGGCGTAAATCAGGGGGTTATAAACGTGAGACACGGGGGCGCTGAATCTCAGAGGGCGGAGGCTCCTTAAGAGCTTGTCCGTGATCGAGTTCAGGCTGAGTTGGCGGGGTCCCATATGGCTACTTTCGAGGTCTCGGAGTCTCCGGCTATCGTCGGTCATTGCCCGTTGGTGTCAAATCGCGGCAATCTGCGATGGGGGGTTTGGATCGCGAAAGGGCGGAGGATAGAATGGGGACACCCTCAGCCCGCGGGAATCGCAGCGGCAGGGTCCGGTAGCTTGCAGGGCTTTGGCAACTGTCCGGCTCAGGTGTGGGAATCAGAGGCATTTAGCGTGAGTATCCTCCATTGCTACCAAGTGCTTGGCCTTCAGCCGGGCTCGACACTTCGCAGCGTCCACCGCGCTTACAAGCAGATTGTATTGAAGCACCACCCCGATCGCACCGGCTCGGACTCCGCGAGCCTGGCGATTTTCGTGGAGGCGACCGAGGCATATGCGACGCTCAAGCGGGCGTACGCAACGCGCGAGGCTTCCAAAAATGCAGGAGTGTGCCCCAAGTGTGAGAAGTTTGCGCCGCTGTTGCGCGGCATCGGCCGGCGACATTACTGTGCTGAGTGCCTGCTGGTGAAGCGGCGGAAGTTCCTTCCCATGCCGACCTATGCGCAGGCAAAGTGCCTTGGCGTCATCGGAGTACAGGGCGCGGCGGCCTATCTGATCGTGAGCTCCATTTCCATGCGGAGCATGCCGCACGGCATCGCGGCGGTGGGTCTGGCCTTCGTCGGCATGGCAGTCCTGGCATACGAGTACTGGACCGCGGATCTGATCGATTCGTAGAAACCGGCGTGGCGGCCCGTTTTCGCGACGGCGTGGCTGACCCGGTGTTCCCATTCCCCCCTAGAAAAAAATCTACTGAGCCGAGCGTGAGGGTTGCAGAGCCCCGGCGATATATTTCAATGGATGTTGAAATATCGACGGCCGGCGACGCCCGCCGGTTTCAGGAGGATGGTTCAATGAGAACCCGCATAACGCCCGGTGCGACGACGATTTTTTTCGCTACTGCCATAGTCGCTTTTCCTTTAGGGACAGCGAGGGCTACAGGCGAAGTCATTCCTGAGCACGAGCGACAGGCGATTGCCGAGAAATTCGCGCAGCGGCTGGCCGCCGAGGAATTTGATGAGGCGACAGAGGACTTTGACGAGACGATGACCCGGGTAATGGGCCCCAAGACTTTGGCCGAGACGTGGAAGAAGGTCGCGGAGCAATGCGGCGAGTTCGGCGGATTCGGGCCTGCGCGTCATGACATCGTGGGGGACTACGACGTCTATGTCTTCCCCGGCCGCTGGAAGGCGATCGCGCTGGACATGCAAGTGACGGTGACAAGGGACGGCAAAGTCACCGGCCTTTTTTTCAAGCCCGGCGCTTCAACGCAGCCGTACACGGCTCCTTCCTACATCAATAATGACAAGTTCACGGAGCGCGATCTGGAGTTCGGTCATCCTGACTGGCGGCTGAAGGCCAAGCTGAGCGTGCCGAAGGGTAGCCGCCGCGCGCCCGGCGTTGTGCTGGTTCACGGATCGGGCCCGAACGACATGGATGAAACCATTGGTCCGAATCGTCCGTTCAGGGACCTTGCGTGGGGCCTCGCCTCGCGCGGGATTGCGGTGCTTCGGTACAACAAGCGAACGCACACCTACGGCGGCGCGATGAAACCGGGAGATGTCAACGTTCGCGCTGAGGTGGTGGACGACGCGGTGGCGGCCCTCAAGACTCTGCGCGAACAGCCGGAGGTCGACCCGAAGAAGACGTTTGTGATCGGACACAGCCTGGGCGGATGCCTGGCCCCAATCATTGCCGAGGAGGACGGTCAACTGGCCGGCGTGATCGTGCTCGCCGGAACGCTGCGACCGATGGAGGATGTGGTGATCGAGCAATTGGAGTACCTCGCCGGGCTGCCGGGGGCCGGTCAGGAGGAGGCAAAGAATATCCTGAATTCGACGCGCGATGAGTTGGAGACATATCGCAGGGGAGCCGCGAAGGAGAATCCCACGTTGATGGGCGTGCCCATGACGTACTGGCAGGATTTGACGAGCCATCTCGGCGATCGCGGGGCGAGCGCGATCCGTGGCTTTGAAGGGCGCGTTCTGGTCTTAAGCGGCGGGCGAGACTATCAGATCAAGCGTGCAGACTTCGATCTGTGGCGCGAAGTGTTGAAGGGCCGCTCCAAGGCGACTTTTCAGTGGGTGCCGGATGTGAATCACCTATTCTGCAAGGGCAAAGGGATGAGCACGCCGGCCGAGTACATGAGCACCGAGAAGCATGTGTCGAGCGACGTCGTCAAGGGCGTGGCTCGATGGATCAAGAAGGGCGAGTACGCTCGCAAGAAGTCGACTAAGAAGCAGCCGGTCAAGTGACGACGAGTTGATTCTTTCTGATGTTTCAAGTTGACCGATCATTCAAGGCGCTGGCCGATCCGACGCGACGCGACATTCTGACGGCGCTTCGCGATGGTCCGATGTCGGCCGGTCAACTGGCGAAGCAACTCGGCGTTGCGCCCAATGCCATGTCGTTTCATCTGAAGATTCTCAAGGAGGCCGATCTGGTGGATGCCAGTCGAACCGGTCGGCAAATCGACTACATGCTCAACACCAGTGTCTTTGAAGATTTTTTGAGCTTCATCATGAAGCAGATTCGGCCCGGTGATGCTCGCGGCGCGTCTTCGGAGAAGGGCGGCAGTCGCCGAAATCGCAATCGCAAGGAGTAAGTTGGAATGATCTGTCGAAGACATCTCGCGGTGATGGCGGCGTTGATCCTGGTCGATCTCGTTGCGACGGCAGCCGTCTATCGGCAACTGCCCGATCCGAGTCCGACGCACTGGAATCTGCAAGGTCAGCCCGACGCATTCGGGCCGCCGTGGAAACTGGCCTTTGTGGTTCCGGGGGTGGCGGCCGGCCTCATGGTGTTGCTGGCCGTCCTTCCCATTCTGGGGCCGTTTCGGCAGAACTTCGAGCGGTTTCGCGTCACCTATGGGCGCATGTGTACGCTTGTCGTGGCGGTCATACTGGCTTTTCACGCTGTATTCATGGCCGATGCGCTGGGCCGCCACATCGCTGTCGGCAGGAGCCTGGCGATCATCTGCGGCGCGATGTTCATGGTGATGGGGAACTGGCTGGGAAAAATCCGGCGGAATTTTTACGTGGGCATTCGTACGCCGTGGACTCTGGTCAACGAGCGGGTCTGGGAAAAGACGCACCGCGCCGGGGGCAAGCTCATGGTCTGCATCGGTGTCGTGTCGATCGGGCTCGGGCTCTTTGCGGACGAGCGAATCTGCACCGTCGGTTTTTTCAGCGGACTTGGGTTGCTCGTGGCGTGGTCGCTGATTTATTCGTTTGTTGTCTATCGGCGGTTGGGCCATGTTGATGACGTTGAAGGCCATCGGATCGCCGAATGAGCAGATGTTTCATGCAATGACCTCTTTGCAGACCGGCATAACTTTTCTCGCTCGCGTTTTTTCCACATCAGGCGTGCGAGGCGGTAGAGTTTTCATCAGCTTGCTGTAGTCCATCCCACAAGATTCCATTCTCACAGCCTATCGCGCATGTCAGGTTCGGCGCCGAGTCAGTGATTGAAGTGAATCACTGCGTCGCGCGCAGACATTTAACTTCTCCGTCTATTCATGCGTCATTTCTTCAGGTCGCACGCAAAAGATTTTCATAATGCGAGCGCGACCGTGTTGAACGGTGTTAGTCCTAACTGCACAGGCGACGAAGTAGGGTCGATCGTGGCTTGGTCGGCAGCACCACATGCCCAACGATGATGGCGCTCTGATTTAGCCTTCTTCGCACCTGTCAAGTCAAAGCTCCCACTTGCCAAGGCTCACGGTTCTGACGCCGTCGCGGCGGCTGCGGAGAAGGTGCGCGCACAGCGAGCGGCGAGCGCAGCAGAAGGGAGATCGCCGTGAGCACTCAGTTTTCCAGGTTTCTTGTTGGAATTTGTCTGGTTCTTCTCGTCGCGTCGTCGAACGTGATGGCTACGCCGCCGGAGAGTCGAATCGTCGTTTTCTCCATGCATGAGGACCCTCAGGACCCCGAGAGCGATGTTGTCTTTCGTGTGACGCTGAGTCTCGCGCTTGATTCGTACAACGCGACGTCCATCGGATGGGCGGTCGCCGAAGCGCAGTTCGAGACTGTGGGCGCATCACCGATCCTCTGGTCGGTAGAGAATCCCGCGCTCGATACGCAGGATGGCCTGTGGTGGACCGATCACGCCGATGTCGACGCGCCGGTCATCACGGAGTTTCTTCTTCCCCCGCATATGGAAGGCGAGGCAGTCGTCAAGGGCACGCAGGGCGCGAACCTGGACTACGCCTTTGGTGGCAACACGTATGTGCCGCCGGAGGCTCCCGCGACGCCGCCCTACGGGAGCAACACGGCATCCGCTTCGTTTTCGTTCTTTGTTCAGGGTGAATCGGTATCGCTGGCGGAAGGCGAAGACGAGCCGGTTGAGACTGGAGATGGTGTCGGCGGCGCAAGCTGAATCAGCGTTTTGCTGATTGAGGCGTATCGGTCGCAAGGGCGCTGATACGCCTCATGATTATACCTCGGTTCTTTTTGATCGCCGAAGTCACATCGTCAACGTCCTTTGCCATGACATCGATTCGGTGGGTCTTCTTGAAAACTCCGAGTTGGTTCTCTATCTGCTCGAGCCATCGCAAAGCTGCCATGTCGTCTTCCGGCGTATTTTGCTCTATGTGCCAGACAGCGAGACTGTTCTCGGCGCCTGTTAGAGTGATGATGGCGCCGATTGAGTCTGGGAACTTCTCAAACGCTCTGCAGGCTTCCTCGAAAGCTCGCTCGTAAATGAGGCGGCATTCGGCAAAATCCTTCTTTGCCCGATAGCAGGACGCAAGCGATCGCCTGGACGCGGCCAATCGCCTTATCCACCAGTTATTATTGGGATCCACCTCAGCGAGGACCTCGCGGATCGCCAAGGATTCCTGGAGGAGAGCGATGGCCTCATCAAGTCGATCGTCTGAATCGAGCAATTTTCCCCGATCACGGATTATGCATGCCTTCGTATGCAGATTCTGACCCAATACGTTTTGCCAGAGCAGGTCATCTGTTTTCCCTTCAAAGAAGGCGCGAGTGATCAGAAGAGCCTTGTCGACGTGGATATCAGCCTCATCAAGCCGTCCTCTGTCCTGAAAGACATCGGCCAACTGCTGATGTGCCTGCGCAAGAAACCGCACGGTGTCCCCGTCCGGGTCACTGATCCGCCCGGACATGTCAGTTGATTGCTGGAGCAGGTCAATGGCGTCTTCCATACGCCCTTCATCGCGGGCGATGCCCCCAAAATTCATGAAGCCGGCGGCGTGGAGCGCTTTCTGATAGTCATTGGTCAACCGGTTGGCGCGCACCCACATGATGCTTGTGCCGACGATGCCCGCCACCAGGACCACGATGAGGATGGCCGCAAAGGTCGCCTGAAGCTTGTATCGCTTGAAGGTCCGCCGGAGCAGATACCATGTGCTGTCAGCCTTGGCCTCGACGGGGAAGCCGTCCAAGAGTCGCCGGAAATCCTCGGCCAGCGCCGTCGCTGACTGGTAGCGCCGCTCAGGTTCCTTTGCCAGAGCGCGGGCGATGATGTACTCAAGGTCTTCATCGATCGTAATTGGGATTGAGTACTGCTCGTCACCCGCGATGGCCAGCGAAGCTGTCATTTTCGGAGGCTTCTCATTCTCAATGCGCTTGACTACCGCATCGCGCGGGCCGGTCACGACATAGGGCATCACGCCTGTCAGCGATTGATAGAAGATCACACCGAGTGAGTAGATGTCGGATCGAATGTCGACATCGGCGGTTCTCCCGCCGGCCTGCTCGGGACTCATGAATGGCGTTGTGCCGAGAACCTGGTCCGTCACGGAGACGGTCATGGATTCCAGGTTGAACGGAGATTCCTCGTCGATGTGCTTGGCCAGACCGAAATCGAGAATGTGCGGTTCGCCGAGCCGGTCGATGAGGATATTGCCCGGCTTCAAGTCGCGGTGGATCACGCCGCGCTGATGGGCGCTGGCTACTGCGTCGCAGATCTTGATGAAGAGCCGAACGCGATCGTGAACGGGCGGCCGGTTGAGAAGCATGAAATCATCGATGGGGTGGCCGTCGACGAATTCCATCGCGAGATACTGCCTGCCGTCGACCACCCCGCTGTCTCGCAGTTTGACGATGTTATCGTGATTGAGATGTGAGATGATCGCGGCCTCTCGCTTGAACCGGTGGCGCTGATGGTCCGATGAGAGAAGGCCGTTCAGCAGCACTTTGACCGCGACGGGTTCGTTCGTGTCCTTGTGAATCGCCTTGTATACGATGCCCTGACCGCCTCGGTCCAGGCGAGAAAGCACGTCGTAGTCTTGAAGGTGCTGGGCGAGCCAGGCAAGCTGATCATCGTTCTGTTGAGGCCCTGGGTTTGATTGATCGCTCTTGTACCCTTTGCCCAGTTGAATTCTCCGGGCTTCTTCGAGCGCCCGAAGTATCTGGCGCGTTTCACTCGGTGAGTCATCCGGTGCGAATCTAAGCTCGTCATCGTTTGTTGATGGCGAGTTCTGTCCGTCGGTTTTCCCTGAGTCCTGTGCACCCCTCGCAGGACTTTCTTCGCCGTGCATCGCATTTCCTCCTAAACTGCCGAATCGGGCCCGAGGTCCGTGCTGTCAGAGCCTTGATCCAGATGATGCATCTGAGGACGAGCCATCATCGCTCAGATAGTCACTCTGATCGCCCATGAGGTTCTTGAGTTCATTGAGCCCGCGATAACGAAGCGAGCGAACCGAGTCCCTCGAGCGATTCATCTGCAGCGCAACTTCTTCGATTGAGAGACCAGTCAGGAAGTGTAGTTGCACGACCTCGCGGACATCGGGCCTGAGTCGGGAGAGCGCTACGAGCACTTTTCCCACGGCCTCGGTTCTG
>WBZR01000298.1_pt3 | contig 53601 bp, 29 predicted proteins | sample 5204231 | NCBI WGS metagenome assembly WBZR01 (sample SAMN12412403, study PRJNA552823) | activated sludge metagenome | isolation source: activated sludge from anammox sidestream of wastewater treatment plant... | place: USA: Virginia | collected 2017-08 | reverse complement strand
CCACGCCCGTAGTTGAGGAACCTGGGCGGGGAAAACCCGCCTCTACGTTGCGCCTGATAAGTAGCCGAAACAATGATCAAGGCCTACCACGATGGAACCCGCGATCCGCTTTCGCCGCGTCGCTGGCGTTGCTGCTGCTGATCGCCGCGTTCGGCCTGCTGCTCCTTCGCCAGCAGCCGCCACAGACGCCCAACCACGATCAAGCCGTGATGAAGAAAGGCGCAGGCAATGAAATCGGATCGCAGCCCGGCGCTACACGGGACGAACCGGACTCAAAGATCGTAAACAGAAAACTAGAGCGGCGAGGATTCACGCGCAAACCGAGAAGACCTGAATTAAACCATTCGCCGCAACCTGAAGCGCAAACGATAGAGTGGCCCGATCCGGCAAAGACCGATCTGGCCGCTAACCGGGAGATGACGCGGATCGAATTCCAGACCGCCGATCCGAACATCCGCATCATCTGGCTGACGCCGAAGGATTCAAGTTCGACCAGACCCAACACCAACATTCGATAAGTCGGAGGCAAACAATGAAACTCAGATCAATCGCAATTTTTATTTCCCTGTTGCTGGTTTGCGCGGCGGTATCATCCGCACTCGCGCAATCAGCCAGCGAGCAGAAGCAGGAGGAAAAGAAAGAAGAGAGGGGGCCGGAAACCGATCCCAAACGTTTTTCGGTAAAACTGTTCGAGATCAAATATCGCGACCCGATAAGTTTGAATAATGCGGTTACGGCTTTGGGCAGCGGGGCGAAAGGATCAATGATGGCGCCGAATCCCAATCTTCGCACGCTGACGGTCAGAGATTTTCCTGAAAACATCGCGGCAATCGAAGAAGCGCTGAAGCGACTGGATGTGCCTGAGAAACCCAATCCTCCAGTTAGCCTCGAATTCCAGCTTCATCTGATCGCCGCGTCAATGACGCCATCAGAAAAAGCCACGCTGCCGAAAAATCTGGAGCCTGTTGTGGAGCAGCTCAAGTCAACGTTGAAGTTCACCAACTACCGCTATGTCAACTCGGCATTGAATCGAGTCAGCGCAGGCGGAAAAATCGAATCGAGCGGCGTCACCGGTTCCCTTTTCCCAACGCCCGCTGGTATTTCCAACACCACTGATAATCCATCGTTCTATCAGTACAGCCTATCAAAGGTAGTGCCAACCCAGGATGCGTCAGGCAAGGAAATCATCCTGATAGATTTATTCAAGTTCGGCGTCGGGGTACCGATCAAAATCAGCCCTAGCGGAGTTCAATATAGAGACATCGGCATCATAACCCCGCTCAGCCTGCGCGAAGGAGAGTTGGCTGTCGTGGGAACCGCCAACATTAGCACGTCGGACGAGGCGATCATCGTAGTGATCTCGGTCAAAAAAGCGAAATAGCGCTGACGCATTATGCCCGGTTTCGATCTACCTCGACCCATACCAAACACACGGAGGGGCGGACATTGCATCCGCCCCATTTCTCTTTTCACAGCCTTTTCACATTCGGGCCATTGCGGTATAACAGCCGCGCAATCATCCAATTTTTCAATCCCGAAGAAGAGGCCGAAAGATGAAATTCACGATTGCAAGCTGCGCCCCGCTGCTGCTCTGCGTCTCCCTGGCCGCATTCGCGCAAAACTCGAATCAGGCGCCGCCCGCGAATCAACCGCCGCCGATTCCGCTCTGGCCTGATGGCGCGCCGGGCGCGAAAGGTTCCGCGCCCGAAGACATCCCAAGTATTCAGCTTTATCAGCCTCGCGTTGACAAAGCCTCCGGCGCGGCAATCATCGTCTGCCCCGGCGGAAGCTATCGCGGGCTGGCGCCGCACGAAGGTCACGATGTGGCCGTGTGGCTCAACAGCATCGGCGTCACCGCTGTCGTTTTGAAATACCGGCTGGGACCGAAATACCAGCATCCGGCGATGATGCAGGATGCGTTGCGCGCGATTCGCTACACGCGATCAAAAGCAGCCGAATGGAAGATTGATCCGAGCCGCGTGGGAATTATGGGCTTTTCCGCCGGAGGCCATCTGGCTTCGACCGCCGCCACGCATTTCGACACCGGCAATCTGAACGCCAGAGACCCGATTGACAGATTGAGCAGCCGCCCCGATGTGGCGATTCTCTGCTATCCGGTGATCACGATGACCGATCCGTTCGCGCACAAAGGCTCGCGGCTGAATCTGCTGGGCGAAAATCCGTCGCAGTTGTTAATTGACCTGATGTCGAACGAGAAGCAGGTGACCGAATGGACTCCGCCGACCTTTCTCTTTCACACCGCCGACGACGCGGGCGTGCCGGTCGAAAACAGCATGATGTTCGCCTCGGCGTTGCGCCAGAAGAAAGTCCCGCATGAGTTGCACGTTTACGAACACGGACGGCACGGCGTCGGTCTCGCCCGGAACGAACCGGCGCTCAGCACGTGGCCGAAGCTGCTCGAAAACTGGTTGCGCGCGCGACGCTTCGTGACTCAGCCGCCGCGCGTCTCGGAAGCCGCGCCCGTCAAAGGCCGCAACCCGGAGATCGTCAAACTAATTGACGAGTTGCGAGTCGCGCCGCCCGAATTCGCAGCCGACTCGATGATCAAGCTTTCAGCCCACCCGGAGATTGATAACGCGTGGAAGGTGGAGATTCTCGAAGAGGCGTTCAGAATCGCCTTTCAGGCGCAGCATCCGTACAGGATGAAATACCTCGGCAAATTTCACGTTGACACTCGAACCGGGTACAAGAGCATGGCCTTCGATCTGAAGATGGACAGGCTGTCGCTGCAACTGTCCGCGATCAGAAATCTGATCGGACTCAACCCGGCAAAAGCCCGCTCGCTGTGGGGCGAGATGCTGAAGCCGAAGCTTGCGCCGCTCAGATGCGAAGACACGCTGGTTTACGACATTTCCGATTATTACGAAACGATGGCGGCGATGGCGCAGAAAGCGTTCACGCCCGAAGAGGTAAAGGCCGGAGAGCCGATTCGATTCGTTGATTCCCACATCGTCAACATCGCTTCTCCGACTGAAATCATCCCAGCCGCCATCGCAATCAAAGAGATCAAACCTACGCCGCAACAGCTTAACGCGCTGGTCGAGACTTACAGCCGCGCGCTCGAAAACGTCGCGAAGGATGACCGCGCGCTCTGGTTCAATTCTGACAATCTCTCGCTGGCCGCGCTGGCGCTGGCCGGGGAATGCCTGCGGCGCGGAGTTCCCGCCGACTTCCTGCTCGTTCGTTTTCGCGATTATCTGGCCGGGCAACTGAGCGCGCCGCGTTGCGCCGACAATCTGGTCAGCGGCGGCAAGCCTGTCGGGACGCCGAAATTCGTCTCTGACTTGAACACGGCCCTGACCATCTTCGAGTACATTCCGAAGCTGACAGGCGACGAGTTCAGGCCGCGAAGGATTGGCGGCCAGGCGGTGTTTTACCCTTACTGGGAAACGCCGCGAGCGAAAAGCCTCTTTCAGAAAATAAAAGTCCTGCGCTTCGGCCCGGCGGAAAGACAGTCAGCCAATACGAGGTCGAATAAACCTCCCTCCACGTTGCCGATTGAAGTCAGGCGATCTACCGAGTGGCAGTACCAACTGAGCGATTTTCTGCGCGAGATGGCCGAGTGGAAACCGGAGCACGAAAAGTCGGAGGCCGATTACTTCCATCAAAAATGCAATCTGTTCAACGGGCTGATCGAACTGTCACCGAACAACACCATGCGATTGAAGATGATCGCCGATTATTTGATCTTCCTGGAGCGGAATCGTTTCGCGCGCGAAAGCTTCATCGAATGGTTCCATCACGTCTCCGACCTGCTGCGCCGCGTCCGCGTGATGGGTAAAGAGGAGCGGGAGTTGGTGCTCGACTCGCTGCGAGATTCAAACGATCATGCGCTTCAGCTTTGCGTGAAGCTGATGCCCTGGATCGAGGCTGCGACACAGGCAGCGTCACAGGCTGCATCACAGGCTGCGCAGTAAAAACCCGCCGATTCGTTGTTCTCTCCAAACGCCTCGCGTAAAATCGCCGCCAGCGCAGGCAATCAAAGCGTCAACTGAAATCCACACAAGGAGAATCTATGCAGGAAGAAATGATGAGCCTTTTTCCGTCCGCGCCCGAAGTCACGCGGCGGACTTTCGTGGTGACTTCGCTGACCGCCGGATTCGCAATGGCCGTGCAGCCTATCCAGGCGCAGACGATGATCACGACCGACACCAACGGCCTGACCGCAAGCGAAGTGAAAATCCCGGTGAAAGACGGCGAGATTCCCGCTTACCGCGCGATGCCGGCGAAAGGTAAAAACTTCCCCGTCGCGCTGGTCGTGCAGGAGATTTTTGGCGTCCACGAACACATCAAGGACATCTGTCGCCGGTTCGCGAAGGCCGGCTACCTGGCCATCGCGCCGGAGATGTACGCGCGGCAGGGCGATGTTTCAAAGCTGACCAGCATCAACGACATCATGCCGATCGTGAGCAAGGTTCCTGACGCTCAGGTGATGTCCGATCTCGACGCCGCGGTCGCCTGGGCGAAGAAGAACAACGGCAATACGTCGAAGCTCGGCATCACCGGCTTCTGCTGGGGCGGGCGCATCGTGTGGCTTTACGCGGCGCACAACCCGAATCTGAAAGCCGGCGTCGCGTGGTATGGCCGACTTGCGCCGCCGCCGCCTGAGCGCGCAAACCCTCTGCAACCCAAACACCCGCTCGAAATCGTGAAGGACTTGAAAGCCCCGGTGCTCGGCCTGTACGGAGGCGCGGACACCGGCATCCCGAACAACACAGTCGAGCAGATGCAGAAGGCGTTGAAAGAAGCCAACAAGCCTTCGGAGATCAAGCTCTATCCCGACACGCCGCACGGCTTCCACGCCGACTATCGTCCGAGCTATCGCAAGGAGCAGGCTCAGGACGGCTGGAATCTGCTGCTGGCGTGGTTTAAGAAACACGGCGCCGCATAACCGAATTTGGATTTTGGATTTTGGATTTTGGATTGCAAATTGGCTTACCGATTCACAATCCAGAATCCAGAATCCAGAATCTAAAATCCAAAATCCAAAATCCAAAATCCAAAAATGCCTTACGCTCACAAAATCACAGGAACACATCCGATCAAGCTGAAAGACTTCGATCCCGGCGACGACGCGGGACTCAAACGTGAAGAAGCGGCTGAGAAGCTTGCAAAGTTGTGCGACGAGCTTACTCGCTTACAGGAGTTGCTTTACGCCGCCAGCGATCATTCCGTGCTGATCGTGCTGCAAGGCCGCGACACCAGCGGCAAAGACGGCACGATCAAAACCGTGATGGGGCCGCTCAATTCTCTCAGTTGTAACGTGGCGTCGTTCAAGGTTCCGACCGAGAAAGAACGCGCGCACGACTTTCTCTGGCGCGTTCACCAGCACGCGCCGGCCGAAGGCGAGATCACCATCTTCAACCGCTCACATTACGAAGACGTGCTGGTCGTGCGCGTCCACGAACTCGCGCCTGAAAAAGTCTGGCGCGCGCGCTACGATCACATCAACGCGTTCGAGAAGTTGCTGGCCGACAACGACACCGTCGTGCTGAAATTCTACCTGCACATCAGCAAGGAAGAGCAGGAGGAGCGGTTGCTGGAACGCGAGCAGGATCGCACGAAATACTGGAAGCTTTCAGTCGGCGATTGGAAAGAACGCGAATACTGGAACGCCTACACGCGGGCTTACGAAGACGCGATCAACAAATGCAGCGCGCCGCACGCCCCCTGGTTCATTGTTCCTGCGAATAAAAAATGGTTCCGCAATCTGGCCGTCGCCGAAGCGATTGTCGCCGCGCTCAAGCCTTTCGAGAAGCAGTGGCTGAAGGATCTGGATATAGTCGGACAGCGCGAGAAGGCGTTGATCGAGGAGTACAGAAAATCGAAGTAGTTTAAGCTGGCGCCATGCGAACCTTCATCGCCATCGAAATTCCTTCCGAAATCAAATCCGCGCTCGCGGCGTTGCAGACCGAGTTGCGTCGCGCCGGCGCCGATGTCAGTTGGACGAAACCCGAAAGCATCCACCTGACGCTGAAATTCCTCGGCGAAGTTGATGAGGGATGGATCAACGAGATTGAAAAAGCCTGTGTTGATACCGCGTCCGAATTTCAGCCGTTTACGCTCAAACTCAACGGCACGGGCGTTTTTCCGAATTCGCGCCAGCCGCGCGTTCTCTGGGCGGGGTTGTCGGGCGAAGTCGAAAAGACTGTCGAGATGCAAAAGCGGCTCGATGAAAAGCTCGCGCCGTTTGGGTTCGCGCGCGACGAGAAAGAATTCCGCCCGCATCTGACAATCGGGCGGGTGAAATCGAACCGGAAAACCCGCGAGTTGATCGCGCTTGCTGACTCATACCGGCTCCCTCCGCTGTCTTTCAACGTGAACGAGTTTGTCTTGATGAAAAGCGAACTCCATCCGGCGGGCGCGCGATATACCTGCCTCGCAAAAGCTCATCTGTGAAAACGAGCGGCGCCAATCACATTTTTAGCGTTACCATCGTTCCATCAGAGCGTGATTCCGTCGTCGCTGCGTCCCAGAATCCGCGCCACGTTTTTCGCCAGCGCCACCGGTTCGACGGGCTTGGCCAGATGGCGTTGGAATCCGGCGGACAGCGCGCGCTCTTTGTCCTGCGCCGAGGCGAAGGCTGTCAGCGCGATGGCCGGCACGTCGGCGCCGTCTTCCTGCGGCAGCGCGCGAATCTGCTGGATCAGCGCGTAGCCGTCCTCATCCGGCATGCCGATGTCGGAGACCAGAACGTCGGGTTGCCATTGGCTGAAAATTTCCATCGCTTCGGCGGCTGATCCGGCGGCGCGAACCTCGGCGCCGTAACGCGCGAGCATCACGCTCAGCACTTCGCGCGTGTCGTGTTCGTCATCAACCACCAGCACGCGCACGCCACGCAACGTGCCCGACCGCGTTTCGTCGCCTTCGGGTCGCACGGGCCACAGCGTCGAACTTTCATCCTCGCCGCTCTGAACAGCGAGCGGCAGCGTAACCATGAAATCCGATCCCTGGCCTTCGCCCCGGCTGTAGGCGTAAATCGCGCCGCCGTGCAGTTCGACGATGTGTTTGACGATGGCCAGTCCGAGTCCCAGTCCGCCCTGACGCCGCTTCGATGTGCTGTCAACCTGAGAGAAGCGGTCGAAGATGGTCGGCAGAAATTCGGGATCAATTCCCTGCCCGGTGTCGCTGACGATCAGCAACGCTTTGTTCTCCAGACGTTCGAGCCGGACTTCGATCAATCCTCCCTGCGGCGTGAATTTGATCGCGTTCGACAGCAGGTTCCAGACGACCTGTTTCAACCGCTCGGTGTCGCCGTTGAACGGGCCGACCCAGGGTTCGAGCACGATCTGCATTCGCAGGTTTTTCGCTTCGACCGACGGACGCACGGCGTCAACTGCGGCTTCGACTACGGACATCAATTCGACCGGGCGGATTTCCAGACTCAGTTTTCCGGTGGTGATGCGCGACGCGTCGAGCAGATCGCCGACCAGATGCGCCTGCGATTTCGCGTTGCGTTCGATGGTCAACAGCGCGCGTTCAGCCGACGCGCGGTCGAGCGCGCCCGCGCGCAGCATCTGCGCCCAGCCGAGAATCGCCGTCAGCGGCGCGCGCAGTTCGTGCGAGATCATCGCCAGAAAATCGTCTTTCAACCGGCTCGCCTCTTCCGCCATCCGGCGGGCTTCCTGCTCGCGTTTCAGGAAAGCCGCGCGCTGCTCTTCGACCCTGCGGCGCTCGACGCCCTGCGTGATCGTGTCGGAGATTGAGGCCAGAGCGTTCAACGAATCGGCTTCGAGTTTGTGTCGGGCAAACGTCGCCAGCACGCCAACTACGCGGTCGCCGACCATCATCGGGTATCCGGCGAAAGAAACCATCCCTTCGCGTTCGGCCCACTCTTTACTCTCTTCGCGCGGATCGGCCGCCACATCGTTGGTCAAATGCGGCGTCTTCTCTTCGGCGATCAAACCGATTCTGGATTTGCCCACCGGCACACGCGCTTCGGGCACGTCAAGACTCGTGTACATTCCCGCGCTGGCCTGAAGTTCGAGCGTCTGCTCTTTTTCGTTCAGCATCCAGATGCGCGTGAGCGCCGCGTCGAGATGATCAACAATCGCATCGGCGCATTTCTGCAGGACGCCACCCAACGTCGCTTCGTCGTCGGTCAGCGCTAAACCGACATCGGCCCGCAGCGCCGCCTGATGGTTAAGGCGCTGCCTGGCTCGCTCCTCGCGCTTGCGCTCGCTGATGTCGCGTCCAATGCCCTGGATGCCAACCGGGCGGCCATCTTCATAAATCAAGCGCGCGTTCACTTCCATTGGCAGACGGCTGCCATCTTTGCAAATGACCTCGATCTCATAAGGAGCAGGGTTGGCCTGACCCGTGATTCTGTCGGAGATTGTCTTGCGAACCAGTTCCAGATATTCCGGGGCGACGATCCGGCCAATGCTTATCTGCTGAATTTCGTCGCGCTCATAACCCGTGACCTGCTCGGCCATCAGATTCATCGAAGTGAATCTGCCTTCGAGATCGCAGGTGTAGATGATGTCGTTGGCGTTGTCGAACAACTCCTGATAGCGCGTTTCGGCGGCGTGGCGCGCGGCTTCGGCGTGGCGGCGGTCGGTGATGTCGCGGATCAGGCTCATCACCAGAATGCCATCTTCGGTGTCTATCTGCCGCCGTGCGACCTCAGCCTGGAACTCGCGCCCCTTGCGGTCAGCCAGCGTGAACTCGAATTGCTCGCTCACGCTTGTCGGCTGGGCGTAGTAATAATCATCGAGTTCCAGCGGCGAATCGTGATGAATGGCCGCGATGTCTTCCTGCTGCCCGCGCAGATGTTCCGGCATCAACGCCTCAACGCCCTGGCCCAGAAGCTCATCGCGTTTGTAGCCGAACATTTTTTCGGTTTGCGAATTGACCAGCACGATGCGGCCTTCCTGATTGGCCAGGATGATCGCGTCAGGCGCGAATTCCAACAGTTCCTGGAACCGCGTGCGCGCCGCGACCAGGCTGTTGATCAGGCTGCGGTGTTCGCGCATGTCGCGCGCGACGGCCAGCACACCTGTGATCTTGTTCTGCTTGTCATGCATCAGCCCGAGCGAGAAGCTGACGGGAATCGCCGAACCGTCCATCGTGCGAACATCTACTTCGAGATTGGTCAAACGGCCCGTCGGAGCGATCTCCATCAGCTTCCACGGCGTGGCCGGAATCTCGTCGGAGCCGCAGACGGCGGTCAGCGGGCGACCGAGGATCGAAGTCTCCGGGCATTCGAGCAGCGAAGCCGCAGCCGGGTTGGCGCGGATGACGCGGCCCGAACGATCCGTCAGAAACAGCGCTTCGGTCATCGAAGAGATGACCTGCTGAAAGAGGTCTCGCGTTTCGGCGATCTCGGAAGTGCGGCGCTCAAGCTCGAACTGCGCGTTGGTCAGTTCAGCGTAAGCGCTCTGCAGGTTGGCGAACATGTCCGGCCATGCGGCTTCGTGCAAACGTCTGGCGTCGTCCTCGCGGTCGTGACGGTCGGCAGTGTCGGTGTTTTTGAATTTCCAATTCGGCAAACGCATTTCTATTACCTCCAGTGTCGCAAGCGAATGGCGCTTGATCCCAGCAAATCAGTTATAAATCAGTGAACAGCGCAATGCAGGCACGGATCGAAGCTGCGGATCGTCCGCAGGATGTCAATGCCCATGAACTCTTCCGGCTTCGCGCTCTCTTCGAGCAGCGGCGTATTCATTACCGCGCTTTCGCAGGGGCCAGGAACACCGAACGGATCGCGCGGCGAAGCCGTCCAGGTTGACGCCGACAGAATTTGATAATCGGCGACGCTGCCGTATTCGATGGCGACGTGGTGAGTCATCGCGCCTCGAACTCCTTCCCAGAAACCGACGCCCGCGGCCTCGACGGGCGAGCGAAAAGCTTTGGACATCTTCTTCTCGCCTTTGTGCAGGTACTCGAACGCCTTCAGCATAAAAGTGAACGCCATCAGGCTGCTGTAGGCGATCTGATAAGCTCGCGCCCGATTTCTTTCCAGAGCGTTCGGTTTTTCGGGAATCCGCCAGCGCAACCGCTGCGCCGGCAATTCCAGCTTGGGCAATTCCATCTCCAACCCATTCCCCGTCGCGTGGATGAATTCGCTCTTCAGCTTGCCGGCCAGAGCCGAAACCCACATTCGCGCCAACGGCCCGGTCTCCATCGGCTCGCAATCCCAGCGCGGCGATGTTCCCCACGAATACCTTTCTTTCCAGTTCCGCTCCGACGGGTCGGGAATCGTCTTTTTATTCCAGGGATGAAACGGCGAGAGCGGCGAACCGTGCGGGTCGCTTTTCAGGCGGCTGCCCTCCCACTGTTTGTAAAACGAATGCGGGATGAACTCTTCGATCCCGATGTTGAGTTCGGTCAGCCGCGTCGTGCGCAATTCGCCGTTGACCACCGCGCCCGGCGTTGAAAGCCGCCGCTCGCCCCAACTGTTGCAATTCTGGTAAGAGCCATCGTAAGACTCAGCGTCGTCCCACATTCCCATGCTGAGCAGATTCGCAGGCAGTTCGCCGACTTTGCGGTAGAGGGGGTTGGCGTCGTAAAAGAACTCGACAAGGTCGTCCCAGATCAGCGCGACTTTCTTCGAATATTCGACCAGCAAATGGATGCGGCCCAGCACGCGATTGAACGTTTCGCGCTCCGGCACGATTCCGATTCCGCCTGGAAACATTGTGGACGGGTGCGGGTACTTGCCGAAGATGGCGGTGGCGATTTCGCGCGCCGCTCGCGTCACGTGCATCGCTTCCAGATAAAGATCGCCGGCCATCGGGTTCATCGCAGCCATGATCTGAGCGATGGAGCCGAAGCCGTGCGCGTCGGCGTTCGGCGCCGACGCGACCAGCGCCTTCTCCCACAGCGACGGAGCCGTCTTCCTGATAGTCACTTCGGAGTAATCAGGCCCGGCATGCAAAAACAGATGTTGCGGGTGATCGAAAAGGCTTTCGGCGCTCGCGCCCAGATTTCGCGCAATGATCGCCAGCGGAGGCGGCGCCACGTTGTAGGCCATCTCCAACGCCAGCGCGGAAGCGATCGTGTTCGCGCCGCTGCAAAGTCCGCAAACGCGGCTCGCAATCTGAACCGTGTCCGACGGCTCGCGGTCTTTCAGGATCAATTCATATCCGCGAAAGAGCGCGGCGCCCGTGCGCGCATCGAGCGCCTTGCGCTGCTCGAAATCAATCACGGTATGAAAGGCGAGCGCGCCGGAAACGCGAGTGACGGGGTCAATGTCGAAACTGCGAAGATATGAGCGTTCCGCCAATCCCGCGATTACGCGCTGCACGTCTGGTTCGGCCACTCCGACGCCGCCGCGCATGGCGAACGGGTACGACTGGCCATCGCCTCGCAGTGTGGCCTGCCCGCTCGCGTCAAATTCTATGGGGAGGTTCTTGAAATACATTCACTGTCCTGGGAGCGCACGCTTCCACCGCGCAACCCTGTGAGCGCACGCATCCAGCGTGCGCTCACAGAGATCATCAAGGATCGAAGCTGCGCGCCACGCGCAAAAGATCAACTCCGATGAAATCTTCCGCCCGCGCGCATTCTTCCAGCAGCGGAGTGTTCATCATCGCCGCTTCGTATATTCCCGGAAGACCGATGGCGTCGCGCGGCGATCCCATCCACTCGGACGGCGTGATGACCTGATAATTGCCGATCACGCGATTTTTGATCGCCAGATGATGCGTCGTCATTCCGCGCCCCGATTCCCAGAATCCCACGGTGATCTTCCTGTCCGGATGTAAAAACCTGACGGACATCGTCACCTCGCCCTGGCGAATGCAATCGAACGCTTTCAACAAATCGGCGTAGGCGACCATCACCGCGTAAGCCACCTGATAAGCCCTGGCCCGATTGCGTTCCAGCGCGTTCGGCCTTTCGGGGATTGACCACTGCAACGTAGTCGCGGGCCGTTGTCCCTTCGGCAAAAAAATTTCCAAACCTCTTTGCGACGACCTGCGCGATGACTTGATGAACTCGCAATTCTGCGCGCCGCCCGCGGCGTTGATCCACAAACGAGCCAGCGGCCCTGTCTCCATCGCTTCACGATCCCAGCGCGGCGCGGTGTTCCATGAATATCGTTCTTTCCAGTCGCGCGGCGTTGGAAAAGGAGCGGTTTCTTTGTTCCAGGGATGCCAGGGTGAAACCGGCCCGCTCAACGGATCGGCTGGAACCTGTCCGCCTTCCCATTGCCCGTAATATGAATGATCAACAAATTCTTCGATGCCGATGTTGATGTCGGAGAGCCGGTCGGTTCGTATCTCGCCGTTGATGATCACGCCCGGCGCCGACATCCGGCGCATCCCCCACTCGTTGCAGTTGGCGTAACTGGCGTCGTAACCTTCAGGATCGTCCCACAGCCCGACGCTGATCAGATTGCCCGGCAATTCACCCACGCGGCGATAACGAGGCTCGGCGTCGTAAAAGAAATCAACCAGATCGTCCCAGATGACCGCCAGCTTTTTGGAGTAATCCAGCAGCGCGTTGACGCGGCCCAGAACCTGATTGAATACCTCGCGGTTGGCTTCAATCCCGATCCCGCCGGGGACGATCGTCGCCGGATGCGGATGTTTACCGAACATCAGCGTCGCCATCTCGCGGCCCAGCCGCGCCATCTGCAAAGCTTCAAGGTAAAGATGCCCGCTGATCGGGTTCATCCCGCGCATGATGTCGGCGACGGTTTCAAGCCCGTGCGCGTTGACGCCTGCGGCTGGCGTCTTCTGCGCCTTGCCCCAGAACGAGAGATTGGTGCGGCTGACTGCGCCTTCCGAATAATCAGGCCCCGCGAGCAGAAACAGATGATTGACGCATTCGCTGATCACCTCGCCGCAGGAACCAAGATTTCTTGCCAGCACAGCCAGCGGCGGCGGTGTCACGCCGGCGGCCATCTCCAGGGCCATCGCCGAAGCGATTGCGTGCGCGCCGCTCGAAGAACCGCAAACGCGGCTCGAAATGTGAATCGCGTCCGACGGTTCATGGCCGTTCAGGGTCATCTCGCAGGCGCCCGATTGTCCGGCGAATTGTCCGCATTCGACGTGCGCGTCGAGCGCCCGCCGTTGATCGAAATCAATCACTGTGCGCAGCGCGAAACGTCCACCGGTTCGCGTCACCGGCCCAATCTCGAAAGGCCTGACGTTTGGGTTGCTGGAAAGCTTTTCCAGCGTGCGCTCGCGGTTGAGCGCGCGTTGAATGCGGGGGTCGGGTGTGTAGTCGAAAGGGTCGCTGGCCTCTTCATCGCGCAAATGGGCGCGGCCATAAACGTCGAATTTTATCGGAAGATTCTTGAAGACCATTCAGCCCCTACCGCTCCCGCAGGCAGGCAAAAATCTGCGGCGGATTCAGTCGGCGATATTTCATATTTCACATGCGCTATTTCATATGAAATATGATCACGCCTCGGAATTGTTGCCTGCGCGCTTATTGACGATCAAAACGCCGGGTCCGGACGAGCCAGAGCCAGATAACTATCCGCGAAGTCGCGTTCGGTGCAGCCGATGCAGCTTCCGCCGACGCGGGCGCATCCGCCGAAGTTTCTCAACCACCCGGTCACGGGAACCGGGCACTTGACGGTCGGGCGGTTCGACAGATCGAATCCGACCGCAGGCGGATATTCAACGCGTGGTGGCAACGGATACGTTTCGTGGTTGTAAAGCCAGCGAGGACGGCGTTCCTCATCCAAATCAAGGGGCACCAATTGAGCCAGATGGAGGAAGACGTATATGAGCGTCTCAATAAAACCTTCGCCAGTTGGAGCGCATCCCGGCACATTGACTACAGGCAATCCGCTGGAACTGAAACCGCCGCGACTTCTGAAATCGCGGCCCAGATAATCTTCCAGCCCTTTCGCGCCTGTCGGATTGCCGTCCGCCGCGGGAATGCCTCCCCAGCTTGCGCAACTTCCAATCGCTATCACAGCCTCAGCCTGCGGAGCCAGCCGGTTCACCCAATCGGCGACAGTGACCGGACGGCCATCAGCGGAGGTTCCCAGCCTGGAGAAACTCCCTTGTCCAGCCCGCGATTCATCAGCGATGGCGCCTTCGAGCACGAGCACAAAAGGCGAGAGCCTTCCATCCGCAGCCTGCTCCAGATTCGCCAGGAAAGCGTCGCCGCTCTCCGTCGCCAGATCAGGATGAACGAGGATGACGCGCGGCACGTCGGGCACATTGCCCAAAATCAGGTCTTCGATGCCGGGTTCGGACGAACCCAACATCGCCATCGTGCAGCCGTCACAGCCTGCGCCGCTCAGCCAGATCAGATACACCGCTTCGAGCGAGGACACTTCGCTCTGCATGCAACTCTCCTCTTAACTAAACTGCTCACCCAAATTTGAATGATCTGCAACAGCGATCAGCTAACGAAATCGAAATTGATCCTAAATTGATCTGTGGCTATAAAATCCCGCTACAAAGGTGGGCGGATTATAAACGGATGATTTGTTGCGCGCAACAAACGCGAGCGATCGCTCCGAGGATTTTGTCCTCCCGCTTAGGGCAATTAAGTTGAACGCCACCTTCTGCGGCTCTGCGGCATAGATACCGCCCCAAAGTTTCGTGGTTTGATTTAGGCAGGACTTGGAGAGTTAAGCGGAGAAGAAAGCTGTCGCTTCTACCGTTTCATCGTTACGCTCGCGGGCTAAGTCCTCACTTTGATCCCTAAAATCTTCGCGAACGTCTCGCCGTAAATTTTTCGGCGACTCGCTTCCGGCACATCGCAGGCATCGAGCATCGCTTCATAACGCGCAAGGCATGAGTCCAGATTCTCCGGTTCTTCGTCTGTGCCGAAGACGAGTTTCTCGAAGGCGTAGACCGCGTCCGGCGAACTGTGCGCCGTCGGGCCTTCCCACCAGAGATACTCTTTGAAGATTGCCGGATTCTTCCGCTTCTTGATGAGCGACGAACCGGTCAGGTCGAAATAAATGTTCTTCTCCCAGCGCGCGACCTCGGCGGCTTCGTCATACCAGGGATTGCCCAGGTGCGCTCCCTGAATCACGAGCTTCGGAAATGATCGCGCGATGGTGTGCAGAAAGGAAGGACGCATTCGCGCCATCGAAGACGGCTCCGGCTCGTCGCTCTCTCCTGAGACGATGCCGGTGTGAAAGAGCGCGACGAGTTTGAGCGCTTGCAGCTTTTCGTAGATCGGGAAATAACCGAAATCATCCCAATTGTATTTCGGCGTGTGCATCTTGACGCCTTTGAATCCGGCGTCGGCGAACTTTTGAATCTCGCTGATTACTTCGGGATTGTCTACGCTGACGTGGCCGTATGGGATGACGACGTCAGGGCGCTGCGCGGCGGCCTTTTTCACAACCTCGAATCCTGAGATCGGAGTCAGCACACAGGCCATCGCATTGCGCGAACTGTAAACTTTTACCAGCCGCTCGATATAATCCGGCGCCGCGCTGTAATGCTGATGAGTGTCAATAATGAAGCGTCGAGCCGGTGGTTTCGACTGCGGAGTTTGCGCGAAGGCGCGTGTCAATGCGCATCCCGTGGCTCCCGCCAATGCGCCCCTGATGAAATCACGGCGTGAATGAATCGTGTGCGCCATAAAATTTGTCTCCTGGTCACGCCCTTCGGCTTTCGATCTAATTCTCCAACCTCGCCGCCGCCAATGCGCTCGCGGGCACGTTGTGCCTCTTCGCATACTCCCGAATGACAGCGGCCAGATTCTCCATCCACTTTTCGAGTCCGACACTTTCTTCCGGCGCGATCATGTAGCTCAGATCCGGACGGCGGTCAGCCCAGTGATCCTTCGTGTCATCCAACACGTGATAAAACTTCCGCCCGTTGACTTCCCTGCCTTTTGCAAAACGGCTTTTCTCCCAGACGGTCTTCAGTGATCGGAACGTCTCGATTCGTTCTTTGACGACGCCTCGCGCCCGATCGTAAGCGCCGACCAGATGTCCGATGGCTTCCTGGTGGCGGTTTTTTGCGGATTCCATCCGCGCGGTATTCAACTCATCCTCGATCTTTTTCATTCCGAGGATCAGGCGATTGTGATGACCCGTCAGTTCGGCGAGCGAAAGCAATACTTCCAGGTTGTAGCGGTTGCGATCCGCCTTCAAAAAATTCTGGTGAATCCGGTGCAGGAGCAGATCGTTCTCAAGCGCCATTCGGCCGGCTTCTTCAACGCGCGCCGCATAACGTCCGACATAGACGGGAACGAAATCCAGGCCGGGCATGGACGGCAGAGCGGGAGCGGGCAGCGTCTCGTCGAACCGAACGACGCCGATCCCCTTGCCGTACGAGTTGCCATAACCCGGCCCGCGCACTTTCGAGACGACGCGATCCCACGACTTTTCAAAGAAGCGGGCCTGCGTTTGCAGCCCGCGATAAACTTCCGTCATCTCCGCCACGTTCGGGCCGTAGTAAATCTTCATAAACTCGGCCACAGTTTGTTCGACGGGCGGCGTACCCGGTGTCCAGCCGTATTCGGCGACGGTCGCCCACCCCAGCCAGAACGTTTCGTTGTGTAAGCCCGAATCGCCCCAGGCCGCGCCGAACGTCCCGATGGGCTTGCCCTTCCAGGCTTTGCTGCCGAACGAAATGGCGTCGGCGGCAGAGCGCAAACGCCCGACGGACGGGCCGGAATCGCCCCCCGTATTCAAGCTGCTGGGCAGATGATTCGGAAACAGATATTCTGCGCCTTGCATTGAGACGTAGGCCAGTTGCCGCATCCCCAATTCGTTTTCGGTTTTCAGATATTCCTCGTCGCCGATGATGCCATCAATCACGTCGGGCGGAATCATTTTCACGTGTTCGGGCAGCAGTGGATATTCGGCCCACACCAGAATCCGCCGTCCCCGACTCGCGGCAAAATCGCGCGCGCGCCGCACGAATTCCACCCATTTCAAGCTGCGATTTTGTTCGTTGTAGGGTTGGCTGCATTTGCCGCAGATGCCCGCGTAATATACCTCATCGGTTGAGACATACAGGTAATCCACGCCCTTCGTCGCTTTGATAACATCGTCATACATCTGAAAAATCAGCTTGTAACTCTCTTCATCGCACATGCACATCTGGTAATTGTTGCCGTCAGAGCGTAGATGCGCGAATTGCGGATGCTTGAGCACATAGGCGGTATGCGCGGGCGCTTGAATATTGGGCACAACCTGAATAAACCGCTCCAGACCGTAATTGACTATCTCCTGTAACTCGGCGGTGGTGAATGCGCCCGGAGCGCCGATGACGGGATTAGTCGGATACTCGAACTTGTCTTCGAGTTCAAACGCGATCATGTTTATTTTGAAGCGCGCCGACCAATCCAGATACCGCTTGAGCGTTTCAATGCGATCCTGATGATGCTTCGTGTCCCAATGCAAAAAGCGCAGTTGCAACCTGGGCCGGTCTTCGATTGAAGCGATGGGCAAAAGCAGCTTGCCGCGCGGGCCTGCCTTGAGCAGTTGCAGCAGCGTCTGCACGCCATAAAACAGGCCCTGCTCGGTGTTGCCGGTGATCTCGATTGAACCTGGCGCGATTTTCAATCGGTAGCCCTGCTTGTCAAGCTCCGGGTCGTCGCCGGCCTGGATCGCGCCTTCCGCCACCGAAAGCCGGATCACATTTTTCGCCTGCCCTGCGGCAGGCCGTATTTCGATCAGGTGAAACTCCCGCAGATCGCCGAGCAGCGAACGAACCACAATGTGGTCTTTGGCCAGTTTCCCCGCATCGTAAACCCACGAGTCGTCAAATCCGATCTCGCCGCTTTGCAGTTCGACTTTCTGCGGTGTGGGGATCACCGAGTAACCGCGCAGAAACAATTCGGTCGGCGACTGGGCAAGGGCAGGCGCAATAGTGAACAGGAACAAACTGAACAGACAGGCGGCGCGAGTTTTCATTGAGTAATTTCAACCTCACGTAAGTGAACTACTGATTTTCGGAGAATAACGAGACTCGAGGATCAAAAGCGCCATCCCCTGCCAATTACGGCTTTGGCAAGGGACGGCAGATGAGAGGCGGCTCGCTATCGCTACCACTCGACGCGCAGCGAGAGTTGAATCGTGCGCGGATCGTTGGATTGCACGCCCAGGTTTTGCAAACCCGTGGTCGCATTTGGCGCCACATCCACCGGATGATTGAAGGCATTGAAGAAATCAGCCGTGAAACGGATGTTCCCCTGTTCGCGGAACCGGAAGTTTTTGAACAGTGAAATATCCGCGTTCCAGAAACCCGGCCCGATAATGTTGGCGCGAGGGCTGTAGTTGTACAGATCTCCAATCGGCACGTTGCGCACTGTGCCATTCGCCAGCGTCACCGGAATCTGGTTATTGAAGTTCGGGCCAAGCGGACGCGCCACGCGCTGCCCGCGATCCAGCGGAACCAAGGCCGCCAAATTGCCGCCCGTCACGCTGGTGGCCGAAGCCGGGTTGAAATCGCCGCGGAACCACAAACGTTGCCGCAGACCGAAGATGTTCATTTCGGGGCGTTGATCCGCGTCAATCGTAATGTCACCGAATTGATAAAGCCCCGCTGCGGCGCTCATCCGCAAGCCGCTGCGCCAATCGCCGATGGCTGCGACCTGCCAGCCGCCAATGATCTGATTGGCGAAGCCGGAAACATCGCCGCCGAATTTCTTGCCACGTCCGAACGGCAGATCAACGATGGCGTTGTAACGGATGCGATGCATCGGAACCGCCGTGGAGCGAAAATAGACCAACCGCAGTCGCTCCTCGTAGCTCAGATTGGGCGCGCCGAACAACTGAATGTTTTCCGGCACCTCTCCGCCAAGCCCGCCTGAATTGATGTTCGACCCGCCCGAAGAGAACCCATTCGCATCGGTGGTCGTCAGCGAACTGGTAAAGGTATAGAACCACTGGAACGCCAACCCCTGGGAGAATCGTCGTTCTAGTTCAACCTGTCCCGAGTGCGTATTGGAATACCCGGAGCGGTTCATGGCGCCATTGAAATTCCAATCGGGATTGGCCCGCAGCAAATCGCGATTCGAGGGCTGTGCCTGTTTGGTGCGCGAGACGTAGGTGTACTCGCCTTCGCGGGGGTTGACCGAGACGCGCTGTTCGAGGTCGCGCCCGTGTTCGCCGATGTAACTCACCCGCAGCGCTGTCTGGAACGGCAACTCGCGTTCCAGCGAGACGTGCCACGATTGCGCTCGCCCGTCTTTCCAATTCCGCCCATCCCAGGCCCGCATGACCGCCGCGCTGGGTGAGATCGGAACGATGCCCTCCGTGTCAACCTTGATGACGCCGATGAAATCCGACGCCACAGGCTTCGCAATCAGCGGGTAATTGAGAGTGGCGTTCTTGTCAACAGCGCGATTCACGAAGCGCAGGTTCAAGGGCGGATTGGTGCGCGCCCCCTGCAGCAATTGCGCCAGTTGCATGGTCCAGAAATACTCGCCATAGCTGCCGCGCAGAACCATCTTATTACCGAGCCGGTAGGCTACGCCGATTCGCGGCCCGAAATTATTACTATCCGGCCGGAATAGGTTCTCAGGATAATTAGCGGCATTGGCTGTCGTATAGGTCATTCCGCGCGCGCTCCACGACGCCAGCACCGAGGGCGGAATGCCCCGCAAATCCTGAATGCGATGATTGCCCGGCGTCAGCACTTCAAATTTGCCGACAAAGGAATCGAGGTCAGTAGTCACCAGCCGATTGAACTTCTCACGGTACGGCGTCCAATTATCCCAGCGCAAGCCGAGCGTCAGCGTCAGGCGCTGCGTGGCTTTCCAGCGGTCGGTGAAATAAAATCCTTTCTCCGACTGACGGAAATAGAAGTAACCTCGATTGTATTGATTGGAAAGGTATGTCGGTAAACCTAACAACAGCGATGCGAATCCGCTGCCGGTATAAGGCACGGCAGCATCGTCGGTCGGCGAATAAAGCGCCGTCCAGTCGCCTGAGATATCGTGCGAGCCCTGAGCTTGCTGTAACTCGCGAACGTTGTTCCATTCGCGACGATATTTGCCGCCGAAGTTAATGGTATGTGTCCCCTTATTCCAGGTGACGTTGTCCTCCAGCACGCCGCCCGTTAACCCCTGATCGTTGCGGTTGTCCGAGTCCCAGCCGAACCAGTCGTCATAAATCGTAGGCCAGCCGGTGACCCCGAACGGGTTGGGTAATCCCAGCCGCTTCGGCCAGTCCTCGAAATCAGCCAGCGTTCCCGAACTGTTATACGTGCGATGCGCGCCGATCAGTAGTTCATTAACCAGCGTGGGAGAAAACGTATGCGTTTGCGTGATGGACAGGTTGTTGACATTGACGTCCTGTCGCCCGGTTCCCAACCCCGCTTCAGTGTTGATCGGATTGCCATAGACGCCGCCTTCCGTCGCCGCTTTGCGCGTGGATCGCGTCCAGCGCGCCGACAGCGTGTCATTTTCCGAGAAATGATGATCGGCGCGCACCGTGATCTTGTTGTCATCGAATTTGCGGGGATAGAATTTGACGAAATTGTCGGCCAGATATGGATTGAGATTGTTGAGTGGCGTCGCCGTGAGCGATTGCATCACTTTGGCAAAAGGCGAAATCCGGTTCGCCGGAATCTGATTGTTGGGGAAAGGCTGGCGCACGCCGTTGGCGTCGGTGGTCAGCGGATCGTAGATGATCGTCTTAATTCCGTTCTCGTCCACGCGATTGCTCAAATCGCCCGCCCACATCGCCGCCGTCGGGGTTTGTCTGTAATCGGTGATGCGGGACTCACGGCTGCGCAGGCCTTCATACGCGGCGAACCAGAAAGTTTTATTGCGCCCATCGTGGCCGAGAGGGCCGAAGACCGATTTGGGTAGCCAGAGCGGACCGCCCGCCGAGATCCCGAATTCGTTGCGGATGAGTTGGGGCGGTTTTGTCCCCACGGCTGTCTCGCGCCGCCGCGCCTGCAGCCCGGCGGAGTTGTTGCGGTGGGTCTCGAAGGCCGAGCCGTGAAATTGATTCGTGCCGCTGCGGGTGGCAAGAATCACCGTTGCCGGACGCGAATAGCGCGCATCTGACCCCACGGTTTCGACGCGGAATTCCTGCACGGTATCGAGTCCCGGTTGCACGCGCGCGATGCCCCCGCCGAAGCGATCAACCAACGAAACACCGTCTATCGTAATTTCCAACGACCCGACTTTCAGCCCGTTGACCCGCGCATTGCCGCCACCTTCAATGCCGGGAGTGAGATCGAACAGGGTGCTGATGTTGCGCCCATTGAGCGGCAGTTGCCGAATGCGCTGATAGTCCTTGATGTCGGCCACTTCGGAGCTTTCGGTTTGCACGAGCGGCGCGGCGTCCGTCACCGTGATCGTTTCCTGCGCCGAACCGATTACCAACACGGCATCCAGCGTAGCCTGTTCCCCCACTTGCACGGATAGCTTGCTCTCCCACTTCTTGAATCCCGGGGCCTCGATCACCAGCACATAATCCCCAATCGGAACCGAGCTGAAATAGTAACCGCCATACTCATTCGTACTCGCTTTGCGCGTGATACTGGTGGCGGTGTGAGTGAGATTGACGATTGCGTTGCGGATCACCGCATTGTTCGCGTCGCGCGCCGTGCCCGTCACCGTGCCCAAACCTGTTTGAGCGAAAGCGGATGGAGCCAACAGCAAAAGAACGGCGGCAAATAAATAGACGGCGTGGAACCGCCTGATTCCTATGAGCTTTAGACCCTTCATTGCATACCTCCATTGGAGAGTGTGGAATTGCGCCTTCCCAGGAAGCGCGCGCATGCTTGCGCTTACTGGCGAGGCGCAAATCCGAATGTTTTTTGAATGCCCCTGTCCGCAATTACCAGCCGAGACTCGGCGCCGAAAAAGCGCGCGCCAGAACCAGCGCAATCGCCCCGGCCAGACTCGGATTGTCCCCCAGGGTGGAGGGAGTGATTGTGACGTGACTTGAAAAAAAGCGTGAGACCTGGGCGGCCAGCACGCGACGGATTTCGGGATAAATGATTTCCCAGGCTTTGGTAATCGCGCCGCCGAGCACGATCACGCCCGGATTGATCGAGTAGATGATCGGGATCAACCCGCGCCCCAGATAATTTGCCGTTTGCCGCAACGCCTCGATCGCTCGCGGATTGCCAGCGGCGGCGCGCGTTATCAATTCCTCAATCGTGACTGCGCCTTCCGCTTCATCCGGACGGCCTTCGGCGCGGCATAATTCACGATAACGCGAGATGGTTGCCTGATCGGACGCCAGGACTTCCAGGCATCCGCGCGCGCCGCAACTGCACGGCGGCCCTGATTGATCCAGCGAGATGTGGCCGAACTCACCCGCGCCATTCATCGAGCCGTGATAAAGCTGGCCCTGAATCATGATCCCAGCGCCCACGCCGTCAGTGATTTCCAGAAAAACCAGATCCTGAGGCTGCCGCGAGGCGTGCGCGCCCAGCCAGATTTCCGCCAACGCCGCCAGCCGCGAACCGTTGTCGAAATAGAGCGGCATATCCAGATTCAGCGCGTTTCGCAAAATCGAACCGACCAGCACGTCGTCGCCCCAGCCCAGGCTGTCAGCCGCCAGCATGCGTCCTTCCTTCGTATCCACCAGACCGATGAGGCTGACGCCTATTCCGTTGACGCGATCTTTTGGCAGATCGGTTTGCAGTAGCTTCTTGACGCTGCGGGCGACCGCTTCCAGCGTTTGTTGCGGATCGGAAGTGTTTTCGACGCTTAGTCGGCGCAGTATCCGCCCCGAAAAATCGCTCGCCGCGACCGTGTGCCTTCTCGGACTGAGATCAACGCCAATCGCGTATGCCTTCTCAGGATTCAAATGCAGAAAGCGTTTTTTGCGCCCGCCTTGCGGCGAGGCTGAACCGAGGCCGTCTTCGTACACGAACTCGTTTTCCAGCAACCGGGTCACGATCTTCGACACCGTCGAACCTTCCAGCCCCGTGTGCTCGGCGATATCAATGCGTGAAATCGGCTGGCGCTCGCGCACCTGGTTAAGCACCAGAATCTCGTTCATATCGCGCAATGTCTGGTGCGTAGCCCGCCCCGCTTTATGCAGATTGATCTTTTTCATCCTTAATCTTTCGGCAATCAATCTTTCTTTCGGTTCCAGCAAAGCTAATTTTTTGGTTGGTTAGTTGATGTCGCGCGGACTGTAACCCAGCGCGCAAAAATCTGTCAAGCACAATATGAGAATTTTACTAAGCCGGTATCAAATTGATTTTATTATCTTTGACATTTATAGCGCGTTGTCTATAATTGCTTCCAGTCAGACATCAACTAACGCTTAATCAAACAGAAAGGTTAACTTTAATGAGCACCGGGGAGTTCATCCAGCGTGGGACGTCGGAAGATCGCGTGTCGAAAACCACTGGCGCATTGCGCGAGCGTCTGGTGAAGACGCTCACGGAACTTGTCCAGATCCCATCGGAAAACACGCCGCCGACCGGCAGCGAGTTGGGTTGCCAGCAATATGTTCACGAACGGCTGAGCGGCCTGGGATTGAAGTCCGAGATGTACGACATCAGGGATGTGCCGGGATTGACTGAACACACCGCGTTCCGGCACGAACGCGATTACGCCGGCCGGCCCAACGTCGCCGCGCTCTGGCAAGGAAGTGGGGGCGGCAGATCGCTACTGCTTTCAGGCCACATAGACACCGTGCCGCGCGGCTCCGCCCGTTGGAGCCGCGACCCTTTCGGAGCGGCCATCGAGGGCAACCGTCTTTACGGACTTGGCTCGAACGATATGAAAGGCGGGATCGCGGCGATGCTCGTGGCCGTTGAGGCTCTCAAAGAAGCCGGTGTGAAACTGCGCGGCGATCTGCTGGTCGAGACCATCGTTGATGAAGAGTTCGGCGGCGTCAACGGCACGCTTGCCGGGCGCTTGCGCGGCCATAACGCCGATGCGGCCATCATTACCGAACCGAGCCAGCAGATGATTTGCCCCGCCCAGACGGGCGGGCGCACCGCGCACATCACTTTGCATGCCGAAAACGCCGGGATTCTAGGCGCCGGCCCGCCGCCACCGGCGGTCGCTGACCAGATTCAGTATCTTCTAGGCCAAATCAAGAGCTTTGCCAGACAACGAAAAGAAAAGGCGCCTGTTCACAACCTCTATGCCGGCGGCTATGATCCTGTTCCCGTCTGGGTCACTAAAATTCACAGCGGCGGATGGGGAATGAACGAGCCGATCACGCTGCCCACAATCTGCCGCATAGAGCTTTACTGGCAAAGCATGCCGGGCGAAGAGCTTGAAGCGATAGACCGTGAGTTCTTCGCTTGGTTCGAGCAATCAATCGCGGCGCGAGCCGACCTGTTCACGATCAAGCCAGAGATCAACTTTCCGATTGAATTCCTGCCCGGCTCGGCGATTGATCCACGGCAGGCGGTTGTTACGGAGCTTTCTGAAACTTTCCAGCAAGTCACGGGCGCTGAGCCGTTGGTGCGCGGCATCGGCGGGCCATGCGATATGTTCGTTTTCCATCGGCACTTCGGCTCGCCCGCGCTGCTGTTCGGTCCGCGCGGCGGCAATACGCACAACCCGGACGAATGGGTTGATCTTGATTCGGCGCAGGCGACGATGGAAACGCTGGCCGAGTTTATCTGTCGCTGGTGCGAAACGGAATGAGTTAGTTCATGGAGAATCAATATGCTTCTGACCAGACGAGAACTGATTCGGCAAACCGCCGCCGTCGCGGCTTCAGCTTTTTGTCCGGCGCATCACTTTGGCGGCGCTCTGTCAATTCCACCGCCTGTTCCCCAAAACCTTCCCGGAGACCGGAGCATTCGCCAATACCTCGCCGCTCGCGCCGCTGAACTCGAACGCGAGTTTCTGCCGGGGATCAACCGGGCCGAGGATTTCGAGAAGATTCGCCCGGCGCTGCGCGAAGACCTCTTCGATATGATCGGGCTGAAGCCGATGCCCGAACGAACCCCGCTCAACGTGACGGTTACCGGCAAGGTCGAACGGCCCGGTTACACAATCGAGAAGCTTCATTTCCAGAGCCTGCCCGGTCTTTACGTCACGGCCAATCTCTATCTTCCTGGTGGGGAGGCGCGCCCCGCCCAGGGCCGCTATCCCACGATCCTTTATCAGGTCGGCCATTCCAGCCAGCATCCCCGCGACGGCAATAAGGCCGCGCCCTATTGCCTGCAACAAGGAATCTGGTTCGCCACGCACGGTTACGCGGCGCTGGTGATGGACACGGTTGAGCTGAGCGAGATCGCGGGGCTGCATCGCGGGTTGCTCCGTGAAGGGCGTTGGTGGTGGCATTCGACGGGCTACACGCCGGCTGGCGTCGAGACCTGGAACGCGATGCGCGCGATTGATTATCTCGTTTCGCGGCCTGATGTGGACGCCGACCGGATCGGAGCCACGGGTATTTCAGGCGGCGGGATCGGGACGTTCTGGATCGCGGCGGCGGATGACCGAGTGAAAGCCGCCGCGTCGGTGAGCGGGATGGGCGATCTGACTTTTTACGCAGGCGAAGACGGCATCAGCCGCCATTGTGACTGCTTCTTCCTTTACAACCGCGCGCGCTGGAACTGGACGACGATCTGTTCGCTGGTCTGCCCGCGACCGTTACTGTTCGTCAATTCGGACAACGACGTTTACTTTCCGATGCCCGGCAACGAGCGCGTGAGCGCCAGGCTCGAAAGGATCTATTCGCTGTTTGGCGCGAGCGATCAGGTTGACTCGGTGATCAGCGTGGGCGGGCACGCTTACCGCACGGACATCCGCCGCGCCGTCTACGAATTTTTCAATCGCCATCTGAAAGGCGACGCGCGGCGCGTGGTTGATCCCGACGCTGGAACTAACGCCGACGGCTCGCCCGCGCTCGAACGCAAACTGCTCCGCGTCTTTCCCGAAGACACGGACTTTCCGAAAAATCACATCAACGCGAAGATTGATGAGCTGTTCGTCACGTTGGCAAAACCCGCGGCGCCTGCGGCGAGAAAGTTCGAATCGTGGCGGCGGGACTTGCTGGATCGTTTGCGCGAGGCTGCGTTTGCGGCCTGGCCCGTGACGGCGCCTGCGGCTTACGCGCCAGCTTTGGGCGCCGAACCGAGATCGGAGACAGAAACCACCGAAGACGGGATAGAGGTTTATTGGCGCTGGGCGCCGGGCAAAGATTCGGAGAGCGCGCCCTGGCTGATCGTGCTCAACCCCGATGAAGACTTGGCGAAGCTGCCGGAATGGGCGCGCGGCGTTGTCGGAGGCGGTTCCGCGTTGTTGCTCAGTCCGCGAGGCGCGGGGCCTGGCGGTTGGACGCGAGGCAAGTTTCCGAATGCGATTGAACGTTCGATGGCGTTGCTGGGCGGCACGGTTGATGGCGGGCGCGTCTGGGACGTGATGACTGTCGCCGGTCGTCGCGCTGGCGTTCGCTGGCGCGCCGCCGGTCATGGCCACGCGGGGATTCTGGCCGCATACGCGGCGCTGTATCAACCGGCCATTGAATCGGTAGTCGCGGTTGATCCACCCGCTTCGCATCGTCCCGGAACGGCAGGCGAAGAGTATGGCCCGGCGCTGCTGAATGTTCTTCGTGTGATGGATATTCCCGAAGCTCTCGGATGCCTTGCGCCTCGCCGGCTCACGCTCGTCGGCGCGAACGACTCCGCTTTTGATCGAACCTCAGCGATCTATCGTTTGGCGGGGACCGCTGATCGTTTTGAAAGAAGATAAAGGTAACTGCTCAGCCCTCTTCGTCCCAGCGGGACGGTTTGATTTTAGGCAGGTCGTTTACGGCCTGCATGCAAAGGCAAACGATTTTCACGTCGCGTAGCGACGGTTGAGACCAGCATCACAATTGATTCAATCGTCGCTATGCGACGAAATATATTCTCTGGCGTCTCAAGCAGGCCGTAAACGACCTGCCTAAAATCAAACAGTCGCTACGCGACGAAGAGGCTAAGCAGTTACAAGAAGAGTTTCATTTTTTAACTGCTGAAGTCAGGAGACGAAATGATTCTTTCTGCTCAAGCGTGGCGGCTGTTCCTACTCAGCCTTTTCATCAATGCGCTGGTGACCGGCGTCTTCTGCGCCGAGCTTGAAGTCTTCGCCTCTTTTGAGAATCAGGCGGAAGTCGCCGCAGTTCGTGGCTCTGACGGTGTAAAGACCAACGCTTCAACACGCTTCCCTGCCTGGGACGGGAATTCTCTGGAGGTGATCTTTCCGGCGAGCGGCGGAAAGATCGAGACGGCAAAGATTCCCAACGACTGGCGGCGGCATGAATCGCTGTTGATCTACGTCTGGAGCCTTCAACCGGCGGAATTGAAGCTCAGGCTGCGCGACGCGCGCGGCGGATCGTTCGATCATACGTTTGCGCTGCGAACCGGCGTCAATCATTTACAGCTTCGCCTTTCTCGCGCGAGCGCCCTAGCGCTTGGAGAGATGCGCGCGCTCTCGCTCGAAACCAGCCGGGGCGGGACGTTCTATTTCGATTATTTCGCGCTCGACCGGTTCCATCCCGTCCTCGAAGAGCGCGGGAGATGGGATATTGATTATTCGATGGCGGTGGAAACGCCTCACCTTCAGTGGGCCAGACCATTCGCCGGAGGACGCATCAAGGTCTGGGCGCTCGCCGAGGTCGCGGATGGACGCGGCGTCGTTGAACTGGCCCAGCGGATGGAGATGGATTTCAAGGCGACCTCCATCGGCCGCCGGCCTGGTCTCAACAAATGGGGCTTCGGCGATTTTTACGAACAGCGGGCCAGCGGCGGAGAAGACTGGAAGCACGCATACAGCCTTGCGCACAGCTACATCGCGGACGATCTGCTCAATGGCCCGGAATACGATGTCATCCTGTGGCCGGGTATCCACCCCTGGGAAAGTTATCCGGTCGAAATTCGCGACGAGATTCGCAGGCGCGTCGAACGCGGCGCGGGCCTGGTGCTTTTTTATCCGAATGGCGGCGAGTTGAGAGATCTATCGCCGCTTCGCCCAAAGCAACCGCCGAGTTCCGAAGCCGACCGCAGCGAGTGGAAACGAACGTCCGTTCATTACATCACGCGCGGCGTCCCGCTCGAGGCTTTCCCCTGGGGGCAAATACGCGTCGCCGGATTTGAAGCGGCGGGCGACGTGTTGCTGAAGACGGCGCAGGGCGCGCCAGTCTTGGCCGTAAGCAAGCTCGGTCGAGGGCGAGTCGTAGCTTTTGGCTATCACGAGCGCGGAATGATCCCTGACATCGAAAATGTTTTTGAGACCGGATTGCGCTACGCCTATCACGAATACCTCTGGTCGCTGGTTTCGCGCGCCGTCATCTGGGCCGCAAACCGCGAACCTCAAGCCGCAATCCGCGATCTGCAACTGTCCGCCAACAGCCTGCGCGTCACGCTCGACCGCGCGCCCGAAGGGGCCGAAGTCGGCGTCATCCTTCGCTCTCGCTTCGACGAGGCCGAAGCGACGGAACGATTGCCGGTCAACCAACAGACCGCGACGCTGACATTTCCCAAGCCCCTTTCCGGCGGACGCCATTTCGCCGAAGCGTACTTGATCGAGAAAGGGCGCGGGATTGATTGGGCGATGCGAACGTTTGAAGTCCCCGCGCAGACCGCGATCCGCGACCTCGCGCTCGAAAGCGACCGCGTCAAACTCGGCGCGACGGTCAATGCGCGCGTGCGGTTGCAAGCCGCAGGAGATTGCGCGATCACCGCGCGGCTCTACGACAACTACGACCGACTGCTCGATGAGCGTCATTACCCGGTGAAAGCGCAGGGCGAAGTGGAACAGGCGATCAGTCTCACTTCGACGGGCGCGTTGACGCGTCTGGCCCGAGTGGATTGCGAGGTGTCGAGCAATGGCGTGCGCGCGGATCGCCGCATCCAGGAAGTCTTCATCCTGCAACCGCGCCAATGGGACGATTACGATATCGTGATGTACCTCTTCGGCCCCAGCCCGATCCCCGGCGTCTGGCCCGCGATTGACGCGCAGTTGAGAAGGTTGAACGTCACCACGCTTTCTTCGTACACGCTGCAACACAGCAAGCACGCCAATTACAACGTTCAGGCGCAAACTCGCATCAGCGGCCAGGAATCACCCGACGGCGCGAAACGCGCGTATTACAGCGCGATGAAGAAAAAGTATTTTGAAACGCACGATAAAAAAGGGCTGGTGCGCGAATATTGCCTGAACGATCCGGCCTATCGCGACCTGATCCGCAACGAGCTTAAAAAACTGACTGCGCCCTGGGTTCCCTTCTCGCCGCTTTCCTATTACGTCTTCGAGGAGCCGTCGTTGACCTGCTACGAAGACGACCTCGACCTCTGCTTCTCAACGCATTGCATGACAGCGATGCGCAAATGGCTCAAGGAGGGATACGGAACGCTCGCCGCGCTGAATAATCAATGGAGCGCGAGCTTCAGGAATTGGGACGACGTGACGCCGGACGACACTTACGAAGCGCAGGCGCGCGGCAATTATTCGTCGTGGGCAGATCATCGCACTTTTATGGAGAAGACCTACGCCGAATGTGTCGAGTTTGCGCTGGACGAATTGAAAAAGATTGACCCGCAGGCGATCTTACTCAATTCCGGCACGCAGGTTTCAGGCGCGCATAACGCCGCTGATTACAGCCGCCTGAATCAATTCACCCGGCATCTCAACGCCTACAGCGGCGGCAACCAACTCGATTTTCATCGCGCTTTCAATCCGGAGTTGAAGATTTCCGGTGGGGCGGGTTACGGCGTTCTTGGCAAGGATGTCTTCTACAACTTCTACAGCAATCTTTTCAAAGGCTCGAACGGAGGGGCCTATGTTTTCTGGCAATACTCGACGCTCGACGCTGACCTGACAATGAGCCAGAGCGGAAAGGATATGGAGCAGGGCTTTCGTGAACTGCGTGGCGAAGGAATCGGCAAGCTTGTGGGACTGGCCGCGCCCGACAATCACGGCGTCGCCATTCATTACTCATACCCTTCGATTCACGGCGCCTGGATCGTTGACGGAAAGATCGAAGAAAAGGTCGTCTATGATCCATCCAGCGTGACGATGCGGCGCTTCAACGCCAATCGCGACGGCTGGGTGAAGTCGCTGCGCGACGCCGGACTGCAATTCGATTTCATCGCTTACAGCGACATCGAGAAAGGCGGCCTTACCTCGAAAGGCTATCGAACATTCATTCTTCCGATGAGCGTGGCGTTGAGCGATGAAGAAGTAAAAGCCATCCGCGATTTCGTCAGCCAGGGGGGAACCGTGATCGCCGATGCGCTGCCGGGGATCATGGACAAACACTGCGCGTTCCGCACAGCGCGCGCGCTCGCGGATGTCTTCGGCGTCGAGCCGTCCCAATTGAACCGCGAAGCCGTCATTGCGATGAACGGAGAGCCGGGCTTGAAACTCGCGGGAGCGGCCCCGCTGCTCAATGAGGAAGGCCGTCCCGCGCTGCTTGAACACCGGTTCGGCAAGGGACGCGCCTATCTGCTCAATTTCTTTTTGGATCGTTACCCTGAGGACAGGGTCGAAAAGCGGAATGCGCCGACGCTGGAAAAAGTGAAACGCGTTCTGGCGGCGGCTGAGATCTATCCCAAAGTGACGCTCAGCTCCGCTTCAGGCAAACCGATAAGCGATTGCGACAGTTTTCTCTTCAAGAACGGAACAACCCAACTGCTGGGTTTGCTGCCGGGAAAAGATGGATCGGCCACGAACAATGTTCTCATAAAGTTCAACAAGGGCGGGGCGTTGTACGACGTGCGTCAAAAACGGTATCTCGGCTCCGGCGCCACATTTGAAACTGAGATCGAGGCGTCGGTTCCGCGACTCTTCGCGCTGCTCGAAAGGCGGATTGCGGGAGTCGAGATTCAATCGCCCGCTGCCGCGCAACGCGGTGAAGAAGTAACCATCAACTTCCGCGTCCATGAAGCGAATCGGGGAGTAAATAATCTGCGCTCGGTCGCCAAAGTGGTAGTGACTGACGCCGCAGGCCGCGAAGTGAAAATTTACGGCGGCAACCGGGACATCGTGAACGGAGCCGGAAACATTCGCTTCAGAACCGCGCTCAACGACCCGGCGGGTCTCTGGCGAGTCTCGGTCACCGAAGTCATCAGCGGTGAACGGGCGCAAGCTGAGATCCGGGTTCAATAAAACAACCCGCGAAGTGATTCACAGCGCCGCATAGTGGCGAAGAAATACCCCAATGGCGTTCTTCAATCTCATTCTTTACTTCAGTCTGCTGGCCGCGCCGATGTGGCAGGCCGCGAATCAAGCGTCCACAGTGCGATTCACACGAGGCATGCTGGAAGCGCCGACGTACACCTTTGGACGCTCGGAAGCCGTCGCGCCTCTTTTTAAATCGGCTGAAAGTCGCGGGCTTTATCCGTACGCGGCGCTTGATCGCGATTCGCTCAGCCGCCAACCGATCCCCGTCAAATACGAGTCGCTGACGCTGGAGAATGAATATCTGCGCGTCGTTTTGCTGCCGGAACTCGGCGGCCGCATCTGGTCGGCGCGAGACAAGATCGCCAACCGGGAAATTTTCTATACCACCAGCGTCATCAAGCCGACGGTCTACAACCAGCGCGAAGGCTGGCCCGCAGGAAACCTGGAAGTTTACGGCCCTTACGATGCCCACATGCTGACATGGCCCGGCGAGCCGTGGGCGTGGGCGTTCAGGCCGCATGAAGATGGCAGCGCCTCGATCACGCTTTCACACATTGATCATTTCTTCCGCAACAAAGTTTCGATGACCGTCACGCTGCGTCCTGGCCGCTCGTTCGTCGAACTTTCCGTACGATTGAGCAACAACAACGCGATGGCGAACCGGTATCTTTTGTGGACAAATGCAGGCGTCGCCGCGACTGAAGGCACACGCTTCGTCTATCCGATGACCAGAACGATCGCGCACGTCAGCTCCGACATCGGAACGTGGCCCATGTCCGGGGGCGTAGACCTGAGCTGGTACAAAAACAATCCGAATATGCTGGGCGTGTTCGGCCTCGATCTGTACGACAATTTCATTGCCGCTTACGACCACAAATCCGATCACGGCGTGATCTGTTACACAAACCGTCAAATCGCGCGCGGCGTCAAAACCTGGACCTGGGGAACCGGCGATGCGGCAAGACGACAGATGGAGCATTACACCGATTCCGACGGCCCTTATCTGGAAGTGCAGAGCGGCAGATTCGTCTGGGACGGCAATTACGAATTCATCGAACCGGGAAGGATTGACGGCTGGACTGAATACTGGTACGGCGCGAGCGGGCTGGCCAACGAAGCCGGAGGGTTGATGACGGCTACCCGCGACGTCGCGCTTGGTTTTGAGATTACGGGGAAAGACCGTCGCGCGGCCCGGCTTGCGATCATGGCGACCGGGCGATTTCCCAACGCCACGCTCAGATTGAAAGCGGGCGATGACACAATCTGGACTTCGCAGCAAAATCTCTCGCCGGAAAATGTCTTCCGCCGGCAAATCGAGATAAAACCGGAAAACGCCGGACAGACGCTGACGCTTGAAATTCTTGCGGCCAACGGCGACTTGCTTGGGAAATACGTTCAGCGCCCCGGCGGCAGTCATCCCGACGCGGTCTTTGCGTCCGATTCGATTCCGCGCCGCTTCGGAGCGGTTGAAGGATTGACCGCCGAAGAGTCGTTTCAAAAAGGGCTGGCGCACGAAAAGTTCGGCGAGATGGAAGAAGCTCGTCAGGCTTATGAAGCCGCGCTCGGCAAAGACCGCCTCTTCACGCAACCGCATCTTCGCCTGGGAGCGATTGCGCTCGAACGTCTGCAATACGAATCAGCGATCAACCATTTCACGAAAGCGCTGGAACGCGATCCGGGTAACGGCGAAGCTCATTATTACCTGGCCGTCGCTTATTTTGAGTTGGGGAAGAACGAAGAATCGCAACGCCACTACTTCCGCCTGCTGCCCGCTCACGCCAAATACGATCAGCGCGATTACGGGCTGGGGCTGCTGGCTTTGCGCGATGGCGATCTGCCTGAAGCCGCAAAATGGCTGGCGCAGGCGGCTGCGGCCTCGCCCACGCAGTCATCAATCAGGCAGGCATACGCCTATGCGCTGCGCAAACTGACGCGCAACGAGGAAGCCCGGAAAGAGATCGAAGCGATCCTCAAACTCGATCCGACAAACGCCTTCGCGTTCGCCGAATCGTTCGCTCTCGACAATCCGCGATCCGCAATCCGCAATTCGCAATTGGACAATGCCTGCGCCCGTCACGAGCAAGGCTATCTTGAACTGGCGACCGAATATATGAAGCTGTCGGCCTGGCAGGAAGCCGGAAGGATTCTTGATCGAGGGATCGCCGCGGCGACCAGCGCCGGGAAAACGCCCTACCCGATGCTCTATTACTACAGGGCTTTCGTCGCGGATCGGCTCAATGATTCGGCTGCTGTCCGGGATGCGGTTGCCGCCGCCCGCAGGCAACGACTTGATCTGGACATCTTCCCTTTCCGCCGCGAATCCATTCAGGTCTTAAATCGAATCCTCGCCATCGAACCGAAAGACGCCAACGCCGCATGTTTGCTGGGTGATCTTCTATATTACCGCGCGCGCCGTGATGAAGCGCAAACCGTCTGGCGCAAAGCAATCGAATCCGATCCGCATCACTTCCCCGCCCTCAGGGATTTGGGAATGTCCATGCTCGAAGAGGGACCTGGAGCCGGACGCGCGGAAGAAGCTTTAAGCCTGTTGACGCGCGCGATGGCCGAGCGCCCGGATCATTTGCCGACCACGCTGCTGGTAGCGAAACTGCAAGTGCGCGCCGGCGCTCTTGACGCCGCAAGGAAATCGCTCGAACAATCGCTTCGGAAACATCCAGGTAATGATCGCCTGCTTGAGCGGCTGGCGACCATCGAAACCCTGAACGAGAATCACGAACGCGCGCTTCAACTGCTGACAAATCATGTCTTCGAGCCGAGACACCAGTCATATTCGCTGCTCCAGCTTTATCAGGCTACCCGAATGATGATCGCGCTGAAGCGGTACCGGGCAGGCGCCGGTGCCGCCGCGATTGATCAAGTTCGGGCTGCGCAGACTCCGCCGGCCAGCCTGGGCGTGGATGATTTCGCGGCGTTGCAAAGCGCCCGCCTGCTTGTCTTCGAAGCGTTGTTGCAACAGGCGGCGGGTCATCAGGAAGCGGCGAATCAATCCTGGGCTTCAGCCGCTGGAACCACGCACAAAGAGATTGACGAAGAAGGGTTGTTCCGGGCCGTCGCGCTGCTTCGAGAAGGAAAGAAAGAGAAGGCGGAAGCGTGGCTGAAAAATTTCACGACGGCCAACGAACGCGATCAGAGCGGCGATCGCGGCGCGGCGCGCGCCAAAAGCTTTTATCTCGCTGGCGTCTACGCCGCATTTCAAGGCGAGCCTGAGCAGGCGCGCGAAAGCTTCCGCAAATGCCTGGAAATTGATCGGTCGCACCTATGGGCGCGGCAGGCGCTGGCGTGGCTTGAAGCGGGCTTGTTGAAACACCTGACGCAATGATTCTGACGGAGAGAAAGAAATGGAAAACCCCCTCAATACAATTCGGAGAAGTTGTTACCGTCGTCCAGCCCTTCTGTCCTTCAGCTTGGTGATAATGGTTTACGCCACCTGCAATTTGCTCGCTCAATCCTCAAGCATGCAGGAAGATAATCTCAACGTGCTGGCCGGACGGGAGGAGTTTCGTTCGATCAGAAAGATGCTGAACGCACGCCCTTGAACCCCAAAAGCGCCGGAGTTCTGAAACGCGCGGGTTATCGGATCGAGAAAGTGATTTTTGAAAGCCAGCCCGCTTTTTTTATCACCGCCAATCTTTATATCCCTGAGACGGGACGCGGGCCTTACCCCGGAATCCTGCTGCCGCTGGGACACGAAGAGGGCGGCAAGTCCAACCCGGATTGGCAGCATCTCGCCATCACCTTCGCCAGAAATGGATTCGTCGTCCTGACCTGGGACCCGATGGGACAAGGCGAGCGCATTCAGCTTTACGATTCGGATTGGGGCGGATCAAAAGTCGGTCAAGCCACTACGGAACACACGGTCGCAGGCGCGCAATGCCTGCTGCTCGGTCACAGCTTCGCGCGCCATCGCATACACGACGGACTGCGCGCGCTTGACTATCTGGTCTCGCGGCCCGAAGTGGACGCGGCGCGCATCGGATGCACGGGAAATTCCGGCGGGGGAACGATGACGGCGTATTTGTCCGCGCTCGATGACCGCATCAAGGTCGCGGCCCCGTCGTGTTACATCACCTCGTGGAAGAGCCTGCTTGAAACCATCGGCCCGCAGGACGCCGAACAAAATCTGCCGCCGTTTCTCTCCGACGGGATGGATCAGGCGGATTTCGTTATTGCATTCGCTCCCAAACCTTATTTGATCGCCTCTGCGATTCAGGACTTCTTTCCGATCAAAGGAGCGCGCCAGACCTATAGCGAAGTGAAGCGGCTTTACGGCGTGATGGGCGCGGGCGACAAATTGAGCATGGTCGAAGTTGACGACAAGCATGGTTTTACTTTGCCGCGCCGGCTGGCCGCTTACCGATGGATGAACCGCTGGCTCAAGGGAAAGGATCAGGCGATTGACGAGTCGCAGGTTCAAATTGAAAGCGAGGCGGATTTGCGCTGCGCCGCTTCAGGCCAGGTCACAGTTTCGCTCGGCGGAGAGACGATCTTTTCCCTCAATCGCGCGGAAGCGGCGCGAGTCAAGCCGCGAGGCAAAGCGCCGTCCACTATTGATGAGCTGCGGAATTACCAGCAGGAGATTCGCAATCAGGCGCAGAAGCTGATCGCGTTTGAAAAACCAGCCGGGGATCTGAAGCTAAGGAAGTTCGGCGAGATCAAACGCGCGGGCTATCGCATCGAGAAACTGACTTTCGAGAGCGCGCCCGGCATCGTCATCCCCGCTTTGATGTTCATCCCCGACGGCGCATCCGGCAAACGGCCTGCGGTGCTTTACCTGCACGAAAGAGGCAAAGCGGATGAAGCCGCACCGGGCGGCGAAATCGAAGCACTCGTGCGCGCGGGCGCGGTAGCGCTGGCGATTGACTTGCGCGGGATGGGGGAGACGCGGGAAGAATTGGATCAATCGGATGCCTTCTCCAGATATTTTGGCGCGTTTGAAAGCGCGATGACGGCGATGCTCGTGGGCAGGACTTTGATCGGGCTGAGAGCGCAGGACGTCATGCGGGCGGTTGATCTGCTGGCCCAGCGTGATGATGTCGAGATGCGGAGCCTGTCAGCTTACGGGTTCGGCGGGGCCGCGCCGGTGTTGCTGCACGCGGCGGCGTTGGATGACCGGATCAGGAGTGTTGTCTTGAAAAACATGCTCGCGTCATACGAATCGGTCGTCACGGAGAAGATCAGTCAGCGGATTTTTGAGAGCGTTGTTCCCGGAGTCCTCGCCAAATACGATCTGCCGGATCTGGCAGCCGCGCTGGCGCCGCGTCGCGTTACGATCATCAACCCGGTCAATCCGCGCGGACAGCGCCTGGATTTGTCTCAAGCCCGCTCGCGCTACGAGAACACGAAAGCCGCGTTTCAAATATCCGGAGCCGCGTCATCGTTTGTCATCACCGAACAAAAGCCGGGGCAAAGCCTGACCAGATTTTTTTATGACCGTTAATTCGACACAACAAGCGATCAGTTCGGCCACGAACGCCGCTTCAACGGCGGAGGGCGGCTTCAAGCGCGTCCTTTCGTTGTGGGATTTGGTCATCTTCGGTCTCGCGTTCATCGGGCCGACGGCGCCCTACTCGATGTACGGCATCGCCACCGTCAAATCGCACGGGCATCTGCCGCTTGTTTATGGCGTGGCGATGGTCGCCATGGGCTTCACAGCGCTGAGCTACGGACGAATGGCGACCGCGTTTCCCGAAGCTGGTTCGACCTACACGTATACGGCCAAAGCGTTGCGCCCGACCGTTGGCTTTTTCGCGGGCTGGGCGTTGATGCTGGATTACATTCTGATCCCGATGCTGAGCGTGATCTTCGTCGGACTCACCGCCAACAAGGTCTGGCCGGAAGCGCCGTACTGGGTGTGGGCGTTGATTGCGGCTGCGGGAATCACCGCGATCAATCTGGGCGGAATCCGCGTCACATCGCGCGCCAACTATTTGACCAACGCCATTATGGTGACGTCTCTGGTCTGGTTCATCGCGCTGGCGATCAGGGCGTTGCATGCGGGCGTCGGCGAAGGCGTTTTATTTTCGACCAAACCATTTTTCAATCCGCAGACATTCGCGTTTGGAGACATCGTCAACACAACCTCGCTCGCCGTTCTGTCTTTTATCGGCTTCGATGGAATCTCGACGCTGGCCGAAGACGCGAAAGACCCGCGGCGCGACATCGCGCGCGCAACCGTGCTGGTGTGCCTGGTGGCAGGAGCGCTGTTTGTGATCGAGAGTTATCTTGCGCAGATGGTCTGGCCCGACTACACAACTTTTTCGCCAGTTGAAACCGCGTTTATGGACATCGGCAGGCTGGTCGGCGGCCCGGCGCTCTTCTTCTTCTTTTCGTTTGTATTGGTCGTGGCCGGGATCGCCAGCGCGATCACCGGTCAGGCCGGGGCATCGCGGCTGCTGTGCGGACTGGGACGCGACCGGGTGTTGCCCTACCGCATCTTCGGCTACGTGCATCCGCGATTGGGGACGCCCGTTTACAGCGTGCTGTTGATGGGCGGCGTCCATCTGGCCGGGGCTTTGATTTTGAAATATACCGAGGCCGCCGAATTGGTAAATTTCGGCGCGTTCATCGGATTTATGCTGGTGAACCTGTGCGTCGTCCGGCATTACTGGCTGCGCCTGGGGCTACGACAAGGCAGGCAGTCCGTAACCAATCTGCTCCTCCCGATTTCAGGCTTCGCCATCTGTTTTTATATCTGGCTTCATCTCTCGCCCTTCGCGCTGAAACTGGGCGCGATCTGGATGGCGCTCGGCTTTATTTACCTGTTGTTCCTGACGCGAGGATTCACGAGAAAAGCAGAGATGGGAAAGTGGTAACGCCCTGCATTACGCGACACGCGGTAACTAAATCGAAACATTGGGACACCAGCCACAGAGATCACAGAGGACACAGAGGTGAAAGGCGCGTGTGCATTGTCTCTGTGCTCTCTGTGATCTCTGTGGCTAAAAACGTTTGTACCAATCTTGTATAGCCTGATTTAGGAGGAAATTATGACAAGCGACAACAACACGCTCGACAGGCGTCAATTCCTGATCACGGGCGGCGCCGCGCTGGCGGCGGCGGCTCTGCCGGAGAGCGGGACGTTCCCGGCTGCGGCTCAATCCAAACGGCTCAGACTCGCTTTGACCGGGACGGGCGGGCGCGGTTCACAGACCTGGGGAGAAGAACTGGTCAAAAACTACAGCGATGTCGTCGAGTTCGCCGGCCTCTATGACATCAACAGCAAGCGCGCCGAGGCGGCGAAGAAATTGATGGGAACGAACGCGCCGGTCTTCAGAGACTTCGACCAGATGGTGAAAGAAAGCAGGCCGGACGCGGTGATCGTGACGACCGTTGACGCCACGCACTCGCGCTACATCACGCGCGCGCTCGAACTGGGCTGCAACGTCATCACCGAAAAGCCGATGTGCACCGACGAAGAGCAATGCCAGACGATTCTGGACGCGGCCAAAGACGCGGAAAAACGCAACGGGAAGAAAGTGACCGTGACCTTCAACGCGCGCCATTCTCCCGAAGCGAAGAAGATCAAGGAACTGCTGATGCAGAAAGTCATCGGCGACATCATCTCCGTTGATTTCCACGAATACCTCGACACGAGTCACGGCGCCGATTACTACCGCCGCTGGCACCGGTACAGGGAGAACTCCGGAACGCTACTGGTGCATAAAGCCTCGCATCATTTCGATCAGGCCAACTGGTGGCTCGATTCCGCGCCGGTCGAAGTCACGGCTTTCGGCGACCTGCGATTTTACGGACGGAACAATTCCTTCCGCAGCACGCATTGCCGCGCCTGCCCTTTCAAGCAGCAGTGCAAATTCTATTGGGATGTGACGCGCAACCAGCGGTACGTGAAGCTGTATGTCGAGTGCGAATCCGAGGACGGATACCTGCGCGACGGCTGCGTGTGGAGCGAGAACATCAACATCTACGACACGATGTCGGTGATGGTCAGATACGAAAACAAAGTGTTGCTGAATTACACGGCCAACACGTATGGGCCGCTGGAAGGCCAGTCGGTTTCATTCAACGGAACCAAAGGGCGGCTCGATTATTTCGATTACACCGGCGGCGGACACACGCGCAATGAAATCAGGCTGACGCGCAGCTTCGGCAAATCGGAAGTGATCACCAATCTGGAAACCCAGCGCGAAGGCGGGCACGGCGGCGCGGACACCTCGATCCACGACCTGATATTCCGCCAGGCCTCCGCGCCCGACCCGTTGAACCTGCGCGCGGACGTGCGCGCCGGAGCGCTGTCGAGTCTCATCGGCATCGCGGCTTACCGGAGCATCGAGCGCGGCAATCAAGCGGTCAAAATTTCTCAACTGGTGAAACTCTAAAAGGAGAAAAAATCATGACATCCATCAATCGCCGCAATTTCGTCAAACAGGCAAGCGCCAGCGCAACCGGGCTAATCGCCGCCGGCCAATTGATCGGGAACGGCTTTGCGCGGGAAAGCCCCAACAACACAGTCAATGTAGCCGTCATGGGAATTCGCTCGCGCGGATCGGCCCTTTCCGAAGGCTTCGCCAAATTGCCCGATGTCAACGTCTCGGTATTGTGCGACATTGACGAGAATTTGCTGCCCAAAGCCGTAGCCGACGTTGAAAAGGCCTGCGGCAAACGCCCGAAAACCGAAACGGACATCCGCCGCGCGCTGGACAACAAGGACATAGACGCGGTCGTGATCGCCGCGCCGAACAACTGGCATGCGCTGGCGACGATCTGGGCCTGTCAGGCTGGGAAGGATGTTTACGTCGAGAAACCGGCGTCGTACGACATCTCCGAAGGCCGCCGCATGATCGAGGCCGCGCGGAAATACGATCGCATGGTGCAAGTGGGAACGCAGAATCGCAGCCGCCCGCTGATCCAGGCGGCGGTTGATTATCTGCACGCGGGGAAACTCGGAAAGATTCATATGATCAAGTGTCTGGTCTTCCGCCCGCGTGAAAGCATCGGGCACAAAGCGAACGGGCCGGTTCCCAAAGGCGTGAATTACGACCTCTGGCGCGGCCCTGCGCAAATGCGGCCGTTCAACGAAAACCGCTTCCATTACAACTGGCATTGGTTCTGGGACACCGGCAATGGAGAAACCGGCAACAACGGCCCTCATTACGCCGACATCGCGCGCTGGATTCTAAAAAAATACGAGCACCCGGTCAGAATTCAGAGTATGGGTTATCAGGACATCCACGATTCCGATCAGGAGACGCCAACCAGCCAGTTCTCGATCATGGAATACAGCGACCACACCCGCGTCCAGATCGAGGTTCGCAACGGCTACACCAACGCCGAAGACGGCATGCGAATGGGCCTGCTGGTGTACGGCTCGGAAGGATGGATGCGCCTGGGCACGGATGACTGGGCCACTTACTTTGGCCGCAAAGAAGAGCCTGGCGCGAAGATGACGGAGGATGAAGCGAACGCCAAAGTTGATACGCTCAACCCTCGCGGCACGGGCGATGAACCGCATCTGGCCAATTTCGTTGACGCCGTTCGCTCTCGCAAACGCCAATCGCTGAAGGCCGAGATTCTCGAAGGCCATCTGTCAACCAGCCTGTGTCATCTGGCCAACATCGCCTATCGAGCCAATCGCCAGGTCGTGTTCGATTCCAGGAGCGAAACTTTTCCGGGCGACGCTGAGGCCAACAAGTATTTGTCGAGAGCCTATCGTTCTCCCTTCGTCGTTCCAGCAAAGGTCTGAGGAGAAAACCGATGAAAATCAAACAATGGCAGGCGGGAAGATTACTTGGCCTGGCGGCGTTGTTGGCGTTGTTCGGCGGCTTCACCGAAACCATCAGCCAGCAACGCGCGGCTTCAAGCTCTGCGCGCTCTCGAATGCGGCGGGTATTACACCTGCCGCAAGAGGAAGCCGCGCCTAAAGTTGAAGTCCTGGGAAAAAGCTCTGACCAGGACATCGCGCTCGAAGACATCAAATTCCAGGCAGATCGGGACAACTGGGTTCCGGCTATCGTGGCCAAACCGCGCGCCGCCACTCAACCATTTCCCGCCATCATTTGCCTGCCCGGAACGAACGGAACGCGGCAACATCTTGTTGATCCGATTCTGCAACTGAGCAAATTCCCTCGAACAGGTTGGGCGCGAGCGCTGGCCGCACAGGGCTTTGTGACGATTTCGCTCGACTATCGAGGCTCGCCCGCGCGCGAGCAGAACATTTATACCGAAGCCGTCAGAACGCAACTCGAAGGAGGCAGCTACATGGGTTTGCTGGTTCACGAAGTGATGCGCGCTGTGGATTACCTGCAAACCAGACCTGATGTTGATCGAACGCGGATCGGGATCACCGGCTTTTCTCTCGGCGGGGCGATGACCTGGTACGCGGCTGCGGTTGATCCCCGGTTGAGTGTGATCGTCCCAGTGTGCGGCGGGGCGGGAACTTACGACGCGCTGACCAGGAACCAGAAAAAAACCGGCTACCACTCTCAATACTTTTACCCGGCGGGATTTCTCAAACTGTTTCCGGGCGATCAGCCCGAAGTCTTCGCCTCGATGGCTCCGCGAGCCGTGCTGGTAGTGGGCCGCGATCAGGATCAGGGGATGCCGGTCGAAGGGCTGCGGAAGCTGGAGCAGGAAGTCAAAGCGGCTTATTCAAAACGCGGCGCTCCCGACCGATTCGCAGTTCACATCACAGCAGGAGAACACACTTACACGGATGAGATGTTCGAGCAGGTCAAAGCCTGGTTCGGACGTTTCCTCAAACGTTGATCGGCGCCGCGACCGGTAGGGAGCGGCTTAATCGGGGAATCGCCGCTCCCTGCCGGTCGCGGCGCTGACCCGGAGTCTCAAGGCGGCGAGCATGAGATTGCCTATCCTATTTTTTGCGACCATCACATCGTGCTTGTTTTGCTTGTTGATCGGAGTGGCGACGGCGCAGCGAACGAGCAACCTGAATTTCATCTCCGAACTCGAGGATTACCGAACGATCAGGAACATGCTGCCTGCCTACCTGAGCCGTCTGGTCGCGGAGCGGCTTGAGGAACGCGAGCGGGCGATAGCTCGCATCTCGACGCCGAACGAGGTCGCCGCGCGCCGAAGCGAGATACGCGAGCGGATACTCCAATCCATCGGCGGCCTTCCCGAACGAACGCCATTGAACGCTCGTGTGGTTGGGACGATTGAACGGGATGATTACCGCATCGAGAAAATCATCTTTGAAAGCGAGCCTCGCTTTTTCGTGACAGCCAACTTGTATGCGCCGAAGAAAGGACGTGGGCCGTATCCGGGAATTCTCGTTCCTCTTGGTCACGAGCCGGCGCCGAAGGCTTACCCGGACGCGCAACGACTTCTCGGCGCGCTGGCTGAAAAAGGTTTTGTCGCGCTGGCGTGGGATCCGATTGGGCAGGGCGAGCGCATTCAGATTTACGATCCCGATTGGGGAGAATCGAAGGTCGTTCGCTCACCAACCGAACATTCTGTCGTCGGCGTCCAGTGTACGGTGGTCGGCGACAACCTGGCGCGTTACGCGATCAACGACGGCCTGCGTGCGCTCGATTACCTGCTGACACGGCCGGAAGTTGATCCCGCGCGAATCGGTTGCACGGGCAATTCCGGCGGCGGCAATCTGACGGCTTATCTGGCCGCGCTCGATGATCGCATCACAGTGGCCGCGCCTTCCTGCTGGATTACTTCGTGGCAATGGCTGCTCAAAACCATCGGCCCGCAGGACTCCGAACAGACTTTATTTCCATTCATCGGCGAGGGCATTGATTACGCCGACTTCATCTACGCTTCCGCGCCCAGGCCTTATCTCGTTCTGGCGGCCACGCGGGATTTCTTCTCGATCAACGGAACGCGCCAGACTTATGCGGAGGCGAAGCGCGTCTACGAACTGATCGGCGCGCCGGACAAGTTGGCGATGACCGAAGCGGATGACCATCACGCGTATTCCCTGCCGCGACGAATGGCCGCGTATCGCTGGTTCGGGCGATGGCTAAAGGGAGTTGAAGATCAGGAGCCTGAACCGAAGATCGAATTTGCCACCGATGAAGAATTGCGCTGCACTGAGACGGGGCAAGTGACGACCTCGCTCAACAGCGAAACGGTCTTCTCCATGAATCAAAAACGCGCGGAGAGTCTTCGTTCGCCAAAACCCCTTCTGTCGAACAGGAAAGATTTCGCCGCGTTCCAAATGGAAATCCGGAAACGCGTGCGGCAATCGCTCAATGTCACAGCGCCGAAAGAAGCAGCGCCGGTGAAGCGATACGGCCAAATCGCCAATCCCGGCTACCGCGTCGAAAAACTCGTCTACGAGAGCGAGTCGGGGATCGTCATCCCTTCCCTGCTCTTCATTCCCGACACAGCCGAAGCGCGGAAACCGGCCATCGTCTACGCGCACGGTCGCGGCAAAGCGGCGGGCTTGGCGGAGATTGAAGAACTGGTTCAGGCGGGTTTCGTCGCGCTCTCGATTGACCTGAGAGGCGCGGGCGAAACGATGGTCATCGAATCGCAACAGAGCAACGACACGCGTCCGTATTTCGGAGATTTCGACAGCGCGATGACTGCGCTCCTGCTCGGCAAGCCGCTCGTTGGAATGCGCGCGCTGGACATAAGCCGGGGCGTTGATTTACTCGCCGCGCGCGCGGATGTTGACGCCGACAGAATTTACGGCTTCGGCAAAGAAGGCGGAGCGGTTCCGATGCTCTACGCCGCGACGCTCGACGAACGCATCAGGAAAATCGCGCTGGAAGACATGCTGATTTCTTACCAGTCAATCATCACACGGCGGATTCATCGTCAGGCGCTTGAACACGTCGTCAACGGCGCGCTGAAGTTTTATGACTTCCCTGACCTGGCCGCTGCTTTCGCCCCGCGTTCCATCTGGATCGTGAATGGCGTTGACCCGATCGGGCGGCGGGTTGATCTGGCCGAGATGAAAAAGCAGTACGCCGCTTCGACAACCGCTTTCCGATTGCTCGAAACCGAAGGCTCCATCCGCATCGCGGTCAGGAAAGATCAGGAGCGGATAACAACATTCTACCGGGACTGGCTCGGCCTGAATCGAGAGGAAAAACAATGAAGCCCAGCCGCATTACGATGTTCGGTCTCTTGTTCAGCCTTTTTCTCTGTTGCCCGCTCCGCGCTCAGACGAAAAGCGCGGAATTGCCGGGCCATTATTTTCGCCTGCTGGAAGCCGGAGCGGCGAAAGTCGAGAAACGTTTGAACGCTCAACCGAACGCCGATTTGAAGTCGCTGGAGACAGGTTCCGATTGGCGTCACTTCCCTTACGCTATTCTTGCGCCCGCGGTGTTGTACGCCAAACGTCATCCGCAGAATCATCGTTATGGCGATTCCAGGATGCGCGATCTCGCGATCAGGATCGGCGATCTGCTGGCCGATGAACACGGTCGCGGCGCTTTCGAGCCTCGTGGCGACAGCGATTGGGACACTTACATGTGGATTGAAGCATGGCGGCTGCTCGAACGAGAGTTGGGGGAAGAACGCCGCGCGCGATGGCGGCGCTGCATCGAAGAAAATGTCGCTCTGCTCGTGTCTGACGCGGCTGAACGATACGATTTCCCCTGGTACAACTCGCCCTACACGGGCACTTCGCCGAACCATTATTCGCTGTGGGCCGCGAATCTGCTGCTCGCCGGGCGATTTTTCGGGAATAAGGAATGGGAGAATCTGGGCGCGAAAATTCTTCGCCGCTTCGCGACGACGGAACAAACGGAAGACGGATACTGGGGCGAACATAGCAGATCGGGGCCGACCATTGGCTACAACCATCTCACGCTGAGCGCGGTGGCGCTCTATTGGGAATACACCAAAGACCCGGCGGCGCTGGCGGCGTTGCGTCGCGCCACGAACTTCCACAAAAACTTCACGTGGCCTGACGGCGCTCCGGTGGAGGCCGTCAACGACCGTAATCGCCATTGGAGCGTCAGCGCCTGGAGCCAGTTCGCTTTCTCGAATTTCCCGGACGGGCGCCGTTACGCTGAATTCCTGGCTGGTTTCTTCAAACCGGAGAAGATGACGATGGAATCCCTGGGGCGGCTTGCGCAGGACGCGCTCTACTTGCACGAAGGCCCCAAAGAGGCAATCCCGCAGGATCAGCCGCATTATGTGTATCAGATGAAAATCCCGGCAGGCATCCGAAAAACCGCTCCGTGGGTCATCGCGCTTAGCGGCGTCATTGACACACAGGCGATCAACAGCCAGTTCTATCTTGATCGGCAAGCGCATCTGAGCGTCTTCCACGAAAAACTCGGTCTGATCATTTCGGGCGCCAACTCCAAACGCCAGCCGGAACTGGCGACGTTTTCCGAGAAACTGATGGGGCAGATTGCGCATCTGCCGCTCAGCAGCCGCCTGCAAATGAGCGAGCGCCAAAATGGACAAGACCGGCTCTCACTCGCATTCAACACTTTCTTCAGCGACCTTTACATCCCGCACCCGGCGAACAATGAAATGTCGTTCCGATTCGTCATCAGCGGCAGAGGAACTCCCGCCGAGGAACCGCGATTGACTTTACAGTTGTGCTTGAAAGCCGGCGAGACGCTGGAAACCGGCGCAGGCCGCAAGTTCACGCTCGGCGCCGAACGAATTGAATTGCAGGCGGCTGACATCGGCGGCTGGATTCGCCATCACGGCTGGACAATGAAAGTTGATCCGGCGGCGCGATTGATCTGGCCCGTCTATCCACACAACCCTTACGCCAACGCGCCGGAAACGAACATCGAGTACGCGGTGGGAGCGCTCTCAATCCCGCTCCGTCTCAAGTCGCGGCCCGGCCATTACATTCGGGCCAACGAGCAGGAAATTTCTTTTACCCTCAGTGTTGACGAATGAAGGTTGATTGCCCCGGCGCGCGATGCCCGATAAGCCGCCAGTTTGTCGCCGCTTCCGGGGAAGACCTGTTTACGAATCCCTCGACAAGCCGGCGGCTTGTCGGACATTTCTCGCAGGAGCGCTATGTCATTCTGGAAAAGTATGATTTTTCGGTCGGGACATTTCATGCAGGTTCTCGCTCTACTGCCGCTGTTCTCGACGGCGGCCCATCCATTCTCTCCCCAGGATCAGGCGGTTCAGTTGGAAGTTTCTTCCGAATATTCCCGCCCGGACCCTTTCGGCGCCATTGTCGAGGCAGACCTGGGCAAAAACGAAAAACGCGCGAATGATGGCGATTTGAATACCATTCAACTGCGAGCCGCGCGCAACGGCTATATCTCTTTTCACCTGACGGCTAAGCTCCCGCAAGGCGGCCCGTATTCGCTCTCTGTCAATTTCCAGAAAGAATCCGGCGTTCAAGTTGACCTGCTGAAAACATGGTTCCACCTTCGACGCGCAGACAAAAAATATTATCCCGACGCGCTTATCCCAATAACCAATCCCTATAAGGCGGCCATCCCCGATTCGGAAAACAGTATTCCCGGGCAGACCGCACAGGCTTTCTGGGTAGACGTGTGGATTCCGCGTGAAACAGCGCCAGGAGTGTACGAAGGCGACGCGACGCTTCAATCCGGGTCGAAACGCTCCTCACTGAAGATTCAGTTGCAGGTGTCGCAGGCCGTGATTCCTGAAGATGACGCGCTGATTGTGGATCACAACTCATACGGAACGTCCTGGCTGGCGCAGCTTTATCCAAAGTTGAGTCGGGCGCAGGGAGAAGCGTTCTTTCGCAGCGATGCGGTGTTCGGTTTGATCCATGCCTATCACCGTTTATTTTATGAGCATCGCGGAGCATTTCATCAACTCGGCTACGGGCACGCGGGCAAAGTAGGCCCTGAATTCGCGCCAGCCCTGACCGGAACGGGGCGTGAAAAACGCATTGCCAGTTGGGAGTTGTTTGATCGCCATTACGCGCCATTGCTCGACGGCAGCGCTTTCGCCCAAACCAGACGTGGCGCGCGGCCAATCCCTTTTGCGTATTTGCCGATCAATCCTGAATGGCCGGCGTCGTTCCTGGCCTGGGGCGAGCCGGGTTACGAGGCGGAATTCGTCAATGTGGTGAGCGAGATGGAGCGGCATTTTCGAGCGAAGGGCTGGACTCGCACTAAATTCGAAATGTTCTTCAACCACAAGAAACGATACAAAGGGTTTCATTGGGACGGCGATGAAACAAGATTCCCCAAAGACGACGCGCCGTTTCTGGAATTCAACCGGCTGCTGAAAAAAGCCGTTCCAGCCGGTTCGCCCGTGCAGTTCGTTTATCGCCTGGATGCAAGCTGGCGGTTGGAAGACCAGTTTAAAACACTGGCCGGCGTGGTCAATTTCTGGGTCTGTTCCTCGACCATCCTCAGTTGGTTGCCGGAGCAATTGAAATCGGTCAGGCAGCGTGGAGACATCGTGTGGACTTACTCCGGGCCGCCAGCGATCAACGAACCTTCTTCGGCTATTCTGGAAAACCCGCTCCGCGCCTGGATGTGGAACACCGATGGATACGTTCATTGGTTGACAGTCGGCCCCAGCGCCGATCCCTGGTTCAATTCAGAAGGCGAGGCGACCTGTCTCGCTTATCCGGGTGAGAGGTTTGGAATCGCCGGCCCGATACCGAGCATTCGGCTGAAGATTCAACGCAATTTCCTGCAAGATATCAGCCTGCTGAAGGCGCTGGAGAAAACTCATTCGCCGGATTTTCTCCGCAGTGAAGTGAGCAAACGAGTCAATGGGACCAAGCCCGGAGACTGGTGGAATCCGCGCCCGGCTCTGGCGAATCTGCCGCCTGAGGAATGGAACAATCCGGGTATCGAGCAGGCCGTAGCATCCAATCGCCATCATTATCAGGACTGGAACCCGCAATACTGGCAGGCAGTCCACCAATACATCCTCAAGCTTGCTGAAGGGAGCCAACCACAATGATAAAGCGTTGTCTGTCGCTCGCGTTTGTCGCATTCAACCTTTCCACCATTGGCTACGCGCAAACGCAAACTCATAAATCCCTGGCGCTCGAGTTGGAGGAAGTGGCTCGCGTGGCGACGGTCATGGTTGATGGCGATGTCTGCCAGAGAATCATGACCGAAAGAGCGTTGAAGAAGTTGTTCGTCGTTGACCCCGAAGATCAATGGGCCGGGAGCGACAATTTCGATGTCAACGCCGAACCTTTCATCCAAACCAAAAAGACGCTGATGCGCCTGGCCAAACTCCGGCCTTACCCGATTGATTGCAATCTCTGGATGCTCTTCAAGGAGAATCCGCGAAAAATCCAGATTCTGATTCGGAATCAATATGAGATGAGCCGGTTCTGGACGTGGGGAGTGCTGTACCAGGACATTCCGCCAGAGATGGCTGAAGTACTCGCTTCCGGCAAGCCGAAAACCGTCGTCGGGAAAAATGATCTCATCTCGGTTCTGACGCCCGTGTATAACAGCTTGGGAGAAATCGTCGGGCTGGTCGAAGTCGTCAGCCGGGCGCAAATGAACTGGCAGGAAAACGTCAAATAGTTTGTAACTGCTCAGGGAGGGAGCCGACGGAGCTTACGGAACAAACCGGAAAGAGATGAAAAATATTCCGTCTATTCCGTTTGTTCCGTAATTCTCCTGTCTGCCCCGCTGAGCAGTTTCAATAGCTTTTCATCTGAGGCGCACAACATGTCTATTTCACGAAGGCAATTTTGCGAATGGATGGCTGTCGGAAGCGGCGCGCTGGCGAATACGCCGCTTCAATCCGCCCACCTGGGCGATTTGATGGCGGAGCCGATAGCCGCCACCACAGGCTCGCATATCGGCAATCTTTATCCTTTCGTGCAGCGGCAGGCGGATCAATCGCCGCTGGAGCTATCGTTTCTGCGGCCGGAATTCACCAACTTGAAACGCTGGCAGCCGCGCGCGCGGGCGAAGGTTTTCGAGTTCCTGCTTTATGCGCCGCCGCGCGTCGCCCCGCAGCCGCAATTGATCAAGCGGACGGACAAAGGCGATTACATCGAAGAGTATCTGACGTTTCAGACAGCGCCTGATGTGCGCGTGCCCGCATACGTTCTCACGCCGAAGCGCGCCAAGCTGCCCGCGCCCGGCGTCGTTGTGCTGCACAGCCACGATGGCCGCTACCTCTGGGGAAAAGAGAAGGTTGTCGAGAGCGAGCAGGAGCATCCCTGGCTCACTGAATTCAAAAAGTATCGTTATGGCGGCAAAGGCATCGCAGCGGAACTGGCGAGGCAGGGCTACGTGACCATCGCGATTGATATGTTTTATTGGGGCGAGCGGCGGATGATTCTGGACGATGATCCGGCGTCGTATCGTGATCGCCCGATCAGCATGACCGAAAAAGAGATTGACGACTTCAACCGGCGCTCATCGCAGAATGAATCGCTGGTCGCGCGCAGCCTGCATACCGCCGGGATCAGTTGGCCCGGCGTGGTTTTGTGGGATGACATCAGAACCCTGGATTACCTGGCCTCGCGGCCTGAAGTGGATCGGAACCGCCTGGGTTGCGTGGGATTGTCAGTGGGCGGTTATCGCAGTTTTATGCTCGCGGCGCTTGACGAGCGGATCAAAGCGGCGGTGGCCGTAGGCTGGATGACTTCGTTTGCGGCGCAAATCAAACAGCACGTGACTTCGACCATCGGCTTTTCTTTTCACCTGCCGGGGCTGTATCGCTATCTGGATTTGCCTGATCTGGCGGCGCTCATTGCGCCGCGCTCCGCGCTGGTCATCAACGGATCGCAGGATCGGTTGTTCGCGCTCGACGGCGTGAAGGCGGCCTTTGACAAGATTGGGCGCTGTTACGCCAAAGCGGGCGCGCGCGAGCGACAACGTTGCAGTCTTTACGACGCGCCGCACGAGTTCAACCTGGCGATGCAGGATGAAGCCTGGGAGTGGTTCAGGCGTTGGGTCTAAGCATTGCGGCGCTACTACCGCTCCGATCTTTCCTGATTATCCAGACGATTATTTGACGCTGATGCGGATGGTGTTGGCTGTTTGTCCGTCAACGGTGAGAATCAAGTCCACCTCGCCTCGGCCCGCGAGCGCGCGAGGGAGTTGAAGATTTATCTGGTCAAGCCCGGCGAATGAGCCTTGCGCCCCGGCGAAAAGCACTGGCGCATCAATCCCGCCGATTGTGGCGCTCACGGCGCTGAGCGAACTGCGGAAACGCCAGCCCGTGCCGTAAAGGATCAGGAAAACCTGGTCGGACGCCGCCCCCAGATCAATCGGGTTGGCGACGAATCTGCTTTGCGCCGCGTCCCACAACGATAGCGGTTCAGCGCTCTGAGCGCCGCCGGCCTTGATCCGCAAAGCCTGGCCGACGGCTGGGCCTTGCCCGCTGGAACTGGCGGTGAACAACCCCGGCGCGACGCGGGCAATCTGAATCGAGCCGCTGAAAACGCCGTCATTGCCGTTGGTGATTATCACGGTGGCCTGGCCGTCGGCGATTCCCTGCGGCATTTGATAATTGACCTGATTGGGTGAAATGAAAAACAGCGGCGCGCGGCGTTCAACGCCGGCGCTGTCTTTGACGGTCACGCTGGTGTTGGCCAGCGCGGTCGGCAGTTGCGCGCCGCTGGCCAACTGAATCGTCGCGGCCAACCCGGCGCCGAAAGCCGAAGCGATTGATTCGGGCGCGAGAGTCCCTCCGCGCAGGCTCGCGGCTGAGACGCTCACTACAGCGCCGGCTTGCGTGATGGCGACGCTCTTTCCGGCGATGGTGATCGCGCCGGAGCGCGGCAAGCCTTGCGGGTTCGGCGCGACGTTGAATGTCACTACGCCACTGCCACGACCTGCGGAATCGCTGGTGATCGTGATCCAATTCGAATTGCTTTCAGCCGCCCACTGGCAACTGTCGCCCGACGACGCGACGTTCACGCTGCCTTTGCCGCCTTCGACATTGATCGTTTGATTGAGCGGCGACAGCGCGTTTGAACAGGGGCCTCCGAGCGTCACGCGCCAAACGCCGCGACCGTGCGTGAAGGCGAAAAGCTGAGTCGTGTAGCCGACTACGTTGAGCGAAAGCGATTCGACCGGGACATTGGCGAAGCCGGTGTTTTCAACCGCCCACGACGCGCCACCGTCAATCGAAACAAAGACGCCAAGATCGGTCCCGAGATAAAGCCGCTGCGTGTTGGTTGGATCAACCACGATGCAATGAGCCGGAATGTCCGGCAACGCGCCCGCGCCCGCTCCGTCAATCGCCTGCCACGACACGCCGCCATCCAGGCTGCGCCAGACGTGCTTGCCGCCGAAAGTCGAATAGGTCGCGTAAGCCACGTCGCGGTTCGACGGATCGAAGGCGAGACCGGAAACATAACCCGTTCGCGGCTTCGCGTAAGGCCACAGCGTGTCGGCGTCGGAATTCAATCCGATTGTCGTGCGATGAATCTGACCGCCGGAAACGCCTGCCAGAACAAAGTTGGAGTCGGTCGGCGCGATGGCTATCGCGGTTGTCGAGCCTGCCAGATCGGCGCTCGCCTGGCTCCAGTTGGCCGCGCCGTTGCGCGTCCGCCACATCTGCTTGCCGCCCATCCACAGCCGCGCCGGGTCGCTCGGATCCATTGCGAACGGCGAGATGAAAGTGAACCCGGAGTTGCTGACGCCTGTCGTCGCGGCGTTGAATTTCAATCCGCCGTCGGTTGATTTCTTCAGCGACAGCCAGGTTGTCGCGGCGTAGATGATTTTCGGATTCGTCCAGTCAACTGCGACATAGCCGCCGTCGCCCGACACGATTTCTTTCCATCCGTTCGGGCCGCCATCGTCAGAACCCATCAAAACGCCGTTGTCCTGCGCCCCGCCGATGTACGTCGCGCCGTTGGGCAACGGGACGCCGTGATAAAACTGCGTCACCGCGTAGCCGTTGTTGAGCGAGAGCCAGGAGACGTGGCTGGAATCGGATGAGCAGGCGGCGCGGTCTCCGGCGACGGTCTGGGCCCGCGCGTCATCGGTGCGGTAAATGCCGCCGTCGTTGCCGACGTACATCGTGCGATTGACCGCTCCGTCGAAATAAGGATGGAAAGCGATGGCGTGGTGATCGGCGTGGACGTAATGAGAGTTGGTCTGAGGCAGATGCCAGAACGAAGCCATTCCCCAATTCATCCCGCCGTCTTCCGAACGGAACAGATCAACGCCCCCGACCCAGACGATGTTTTCATCTTTCGGGTCAACAGCGATGACGTTGTTGTACCAGCCTTGATTGAAGAACTGCGCCTGCCTGCCATAGCACTCAGCGTTGAGCGCGAAGATCGGATTGGTGAAGAGCAGCGTATTGAGCTTCTTCGTACTCGCGTCGGCGCCGCGAACCTGCGCGGTCCACGATCCGGCTACTCCGCCGCTGGCCGAGCGAAAAACCGCGTGCAGGCTGTGCGGCGTTCCTGCGGCGCCATTCTCGGCGGAGACCGCGTAAACCACATTCTGATTCGACGGAGCGATAGCCAGACTGGTTCGCCCCATCCCGGTTTCGGAGTAAACCACTTCCCATCCGCTCAGCCCCTGTTCGGCTTCGGTGTTGAGATAGATCGCGGATTGAACCGATGCGGGCGCCGAGCTTCCCGTCGCCGTGCCGCACGCGGCCAGAACATAATCCTTCGTCTTGTCCGTGCGGATCGCCAGATCGAGGCATCCGCCATTGAGCCGGTCGGGATCGAGCACCTTCGTCCACGTCGAACCGCCGTCGAGCGAGCGCATCACCCCGGAGCGCGTCGCCGCATAAATCCGATTGCTCTTCGCCGGGCTGATGACGATGTCGTTGACGTAATAAAAATCGGCTGTGCCCGTGCCGTCCAGTCTGCGCCACGTCGCGCCGCCATCGAAGCTGCGAAAGACGCCGGCGCCGCGAACCGCGTCGGAATTGAAATAGCCTTCGCCCGTGCCCGCGTAAATCACTTCGGGATTTTGCGGGTCCATCGCCAGCGCGTTGACCGCGATGTTCGGCAACAGATCGCCGAGCGGCTTCCAACTCTTCCCGCCATCCACGCTCTTCCAAACGCCGCCCGCCGCCGCCGCCGCATAAATCACGTCTGGATTCGCCGGATGAATCAGCAGCGCGCGCGTGCGCCCGCCCACATTGCCCGGCCCCAGCGGCGTCCAGTTGTTCAAGAGGTCTGGCGAAGCCGCGCCGAACGATTGAGCGGAGTTCAGCATTTCACGCCGCGACGAAAACATCTGTTTGCTTCGGGTCGAATAAACCGGCAGGCCGCGCATTCGCTCCATCGCCGCCACGTATTTTTCAACCGGCAATTCGGTCTCGCCTTCGGCCAATCGTTTCTGGCGGTAAAACTCCGCAGCCTCGCCGGGCTGATCGTAACGTTCCCTCTCGCGGCGTTCCTCTTCCTCCTCATCTTCCAAACGATTCGATATGGCGCGCTGTGGCGAGCTGGCGACTTTACCGGCAGTCGTCCCGGAAGCGACCGCGCCGCTACCGCTCGCTGTGCCATACCTGAATTGAGAGTTTGATCGAGATATTGATGACGGATGGTTTTTGTCTGAACGGCCGAATGAGTGAAGAAGGCCATAGACCGACGCCGCAAGCAGCGCGCAGCCGAGCAGGATGATTGCCGGCAGAGTGAACCGTCCGGAGGTGAAGCGCATTGCCCTGTTTCCTAAACCCTGAGTAACGAAGATTGCGGCCGCTCGACTTTTGACCTGTGAGTTCGCGTTTTTAGACGAAGAGCGGCCAGACTCCGCCGCCTGCGTCACGCTGATGGGTGAGTGGCGTGAATGAAAGCGGCATCCATGTTTAGGGCAGGCG
>WBZR01000624.1_pt1 | contig 53613 bp, 45 predicted proteins | sample 5204231 | NCBI WGS metagenome assembly WBZR01 (sample SAMN12412403, study PRJNA552823) | activated sludge metagenome | isolation source: activated sludge from anammox sidestream of wastewater treatment plant... | place: USA: Virginia | collected 2017-08 | reverse complement strand
ATGTAATTGAACGAAAAAAACATCCCAATGCTGATAAACTAAGCGTTTGCAAGGTTGATGCCGGTACCGGTGAAATTCTGAATATAGTATGCGGTGCACCAAACGTTGATACCGGGCAAAAAGTATGTATTGCTCTTGTTGGAGCAATTGTTCCTAATAGCGGCTTTGAGATTAAAAAAGCAAAGCTTCGGGGAGAACCCTCTGAAGGAATGATTTGCTCTGCACGCGAGCTTGAGCTTGGTGATGACCATACCGGAATAATGGTGCTTAATACTGAGCTTCCTGTTGGTACACCATTTGCTGAATATTTAAAACAAAACGATGTTATATATGAAATAGGCATTACCCCGAACAGAGGAGATCTGCTTTCACACATCGGCGTTGCTCGTGAAATTGGAGCATTAACGGGAAATAAATTAAATGAACCTGTTCTTATAGGTAAATTTTCAGGTAATGAAATCAACAAAAAAATATCTGTTGAAATAGAAAATAACAAAGGGTGCTTTAGATATTGCGGTGCAATGGTTGAAGGTATTACGGTTAAAGAATCACCCGAATGGCTGAAAAATTATTTAACTGCTATTGGACTTCGCCCTATAAATAACATAGTTGATATTACTAATTATGTTATGATGGAGTGCGGTCAGCCGCTTCATGCATTTGATTATGACTCTATTGCCGGTAAAAAAATCGTTATACGGTCTGCAGGAAGTAATAAAAAATTCAAAACCTTAGATAGCAAAGAGCGAAACCTTCGCGACGATATACTTATGATTTGTGACGGCGATAAGCCTGTTGCACTGGCTGGAATTATGGGCGGTGAAAATTCAGAAATAAACAGTAATACTGTAAACGTATTTATTGAAAGTGCGTATTTTGAACCTGTACTTACAAGGCTTTCTTCAAAATTTCTTGGGCTGCAAAGTGATTCATCTTATCGCTTTGAAAGGGGTGTTGATATTGACCGAACAGAATGGGCATGTAAAAGGGCAGCGGAACTGATTGCAGAACTTGGCGGAGGAAAAATTACTCCCGGGTTTATTGATAACTATCCCGAAAAGCTTGAAAAACTTAAAGTATCATTAAGACCTTCTCAGCTTAACCGTATTGCGGGTGCAGAATATAATAGCAAGAAAGTAATTTATTTGTTAAATAGCATTGATATTAAAAATATTTCAATAAACGGTGATAACCTGCTATTTGAAATTCCTCAGGCAAGGAGAGAAGATTTGCAAAGAGAAATTGATCTAATTGAAGAAGTATTAAGACTTGACGGTTACGATAAAATTACTATTCCGCAAAATACACAACTGCAATATGATACAAGGGAATTTTGGGGAAATGAATATGATAAACTTCAGTTTCTAAGAAATTTTATTATAGGCAGAGGTTTTAAAGAAGTAATTTCAAATACTTTAGTTGATAAAGAATTTCAAAGTAAATTTGATAATGAATATATCAGCTTAATAAACCCTTCAAGTGATAAAATGAATGTTTTACGTACAGATATATCAATAGGAATGTTTGATGTTATTAAGCTGAACTTTGAAAATTCAAATAGTTCACTTAAATTGTTTGAAACCGGAAATTCCTTTAAAATAAACAAGGATGGTAAAATTATTGAATATAAAAGTATTTTGCTGGTTTTAGCAGGTGAGCTTGATTTTAAGATATTTAATCAAAAACAGCGAAACTTTAACATTTTGGATATGGCATCAGAGGTTGAGGCTTTGTTTGAAAAATTAAGCGTTGAAAATATTAAAAAATATGATTATAATGCCCAGAATTTTATGGAAGAATGTTCTATTGAGTATAAAAGCCGGAACAATGAAATTTGTAAATTGATTAGTTATTCCGGTAAATTTCTAAATTCAATTGGAATAGAAAAACCTGTGATATTATGCCGGATACCATTTTAAGCTTAAGCAATACATTAAACGGAAAATTAATTTTTAAGGAGTATTCTAATTTTCCGCCTGTGCTAAGAGATATCTGCATTATTGCAGAAAATAATATTAAACAGGGTGATATATTAAATACAATACTTTCAGTAAATACTGCTAAGTTATTAAAGAAGGTTTTGTTATATGATGTATATGAACCAAAGGGTGAAACCGGCAGAAAAAGTTTAACTTATTCGTTGGAATACAGGGCTGAAGACAGAACGTTAACAAACGAGGAAATTAATAAACTGCAGGATAAAATTATTGCAGAACTTCAAAAGAAACATCATGCAGAATTAAGAAGCTAATCTCGATAAAGCTAAATTTTTAATTTTATAATAATTATATTAATCAGATATCCTGAATTATGGATAATCAAATATTAAAAGTTAATGATCAGGGTTTAAAAATTGAGCTGGAAAAAATGTTTTCCAGAATAAAAGTCCTAGTAGAAAAATTTAATATCACAAAAGATGAAAACAAACTGCTTAAAGATAAGGTTCTGGAACTTGAGCATTCTTTAAGCGAATCTGAAATAAAGGTTTCAAACCGGAATTCAGAATTATTGCTTAAGGATAAAGAAATTACAGATCTTAAAAATAAAATATTAGAAGAAAGAAAAAATAAAGTTTCAACTGAGGATAAAGCACAGCTTAAATCCAGAATACGCGAACTTATGGTCAGACTGGATTCTCATCTCGAACAGAAAACAAATAATAACTTTTAGTTTTATATATAATAGAGCAGCAATTTTATAATAAGTTATTTTAAGCTAAAAGTTATTGGTTGTTTTAGCTTCACAAAGGTCGGGATTTAATTAACGGTAAATTAAAAACTTCAATAAATCGTATGGACACAAAGGATATCAGAATAAAAATATTTAACAATCATTACACATTAAAAGGTGATGATGTTGAATTGCTTGAAAAAAGTGCACAATATGTAGATACCTTGATGCATAAAGTACAAAATGATATTCCTAATCAGTCTGATTTTACGGTAGCTATAGTTTCTGCTCTTAATATTGCAGAAAATTATTACAGGGAAAAGAATTCAAGTTCAGTTCTTGACCAGAATTATAAATCATTAGTAAGCGGTTTAAATGCCCAAGTAAAAGAAATTAATGATTTTATAGAAAGTAATACTTAAAAGCATTTTTTAAAATGGAGCTTAGCTAACGTAACATAAGGTTTATTTATTATATCGTTCTTTGTAAAACAGATGAAAACTATTTGTTTTCATCACGGATAAGTAAAAAAGTTTACCGCACCGACCAACCGTAGCCAAAAATTAAATAGATCCAACACTATTTAATTGGGGAGAACGCTCGACAATGAATGTCAATTACAGGCCTCATTCTAACTGATTTTCTTCAGTTGAAATCACCGGGATTTATTATCCCAGAGTTTTTGTGATCAGTGGAAGTTAAAAGACATTTCGGCACTCACCCACTGTGTTGAAAGAGAGGGATCTATAACTCTTTCGCTATGGTTTTGTTGTGTGCGGTTTTTTATTTATTATATTTAAACCTCCGGTATTTATTAGTTTTTTATGACAAATTTGACCGGCTAAAATTTTTAAATGTATCACCCTAAATTTATATGTTAAAAATACGGAGAAATTAAAAATGTTTCAGGAAATTTATGTATTAATACCTATTATCGTCATACTCTGTGCGGCGACATTTTATCTTGGCTGGATTCTGCAGAACAAGGTAACCAGAGGTAAACTTAACAGCGCAGAGGAACAGGCAAAAAGAATAATTGCTGATGGTGAAAAAGCTGCTTTAAATATTAAGAAGGAAAAACTGCTTGAAGTTAAAGATGAATGGTATAAAAAGAAGCAGGATTTCGATTCCGATTACCAGTCTAAAAAGAACAAGTTGAAATCCTATGAAAAACAGATTCAGGAAAAAGAAGAAATTTTAAGCAAAAGAATGGATGAATATGCAAGAAAGGAAAAAGGTCTGCTGAAAGTAGAAAATGATTATAATGTTAAAATTAATAATTTAAGTGAAAAAGAAACCAAACTTGAAAGCCTGATACTTGAACAGAATAATAAGCTTGAAAATATTTCAGGTTTAACTTCTGAAGAAGCTAAAACAATTTTGATGAATAACCTTATTGAAGAAACTAAAATGCAAGCAGCCGGCAAGCTCAAGGAGATTCGTGATGAGATGAAGCTTGAAGCTAAAAAGCTTGCACGAAATCTTATTGTTCAGGCAATTCAGCGAAGTGCTGCTGATCATTCAGTTGAAACAACAGTAAGCGTTCTTAATATTCAATCCGATGAGCTTAAAGGAAGAATTATTGGAAAAGAAGGACGTAATGTGCGTGCTTTTGAAGCTGCAACAGGCGTTGATATTATTGTTGATGATACCCCAGAGGCAATTACTATTTCCGGATTCGATCCCTTTAGAAGAGAAGTTGCAAAAATTTCAATGGAAAGACTTATTTCAGACGGCAGAATCCATCCTACTCGGATTGAAGAAGTAGTTGATAAAGTAAGAAAAGAGCTTGAAGAAGAAATTATCCGCATCGGTGAAAACTCAATTATTGAGTGTGGTCTGCATGGGCTGCATCCTGAAATGATAAGGCTTGTTGGAAGAATGAAATACCGTACAAGTTACGGGCAGAATCTTCTGCAGCATAGCATAGAAGTTGCTCACTTATGCGGTATAATGGCTGTTGAACTTGGACTTGACCCTGTTATGGCAAAACGTGCAGGTTTACTGCATGATGTTGGGAAGGTTATAGATAGAGAAGTTGAAGGTCCGCATGCAATACTTGGTTATGAACTTGCTAAAAAATACAAGGAGCATCCTGTAGTTTGTAATGCAATTGGTGCACACCATGAAGATATGGAAATGGAAACTCCGATTGCAGTTATTGTTCAGGCATGCGATGCAATTAGCGGTGCACGTCCAGGTGCAAGAAGAGAATCAGTTGAAGGTTATGTAAAACGACTGCAAAAACTTGAAGAAGTTGCTAAATCTTTTGAAGGTGTTGGCAGAACTTATGCTATTCAGGCAGGCAGGGAGGTTAGAGTTATTGTTGAGCATGATAAAGTAAGTGATGCTCTTGCTGACCAGCTTTCTGTTGATATTGCTACCAAAATTCAGGAAGAAATGGAATATCCCGGACAAATTAAAGTGACCGTGATAAGAGAAAGAAGATCTGTAGCATACGCTAAATAATTTATAAAAATTCTGCTGTGAAGCTAAAAATAGGCATAACAGGTGGTATTGGTTCCGGCAAAAGTTTGGCAGCATCTTTCTTTGAATCAAAAGGCTACCCTGTAATTTATGCAGATAAAGTTGCCAAAGAGCTATATAATTCTGATAGAACTTTGCTGAAACTTCTTGTAAAAGAATTTGGTAAAGGGATACTTGACAATAAGGGAAAGTTTAACAGTATTAATGCCAGAAAAATAATATTTTTATATAGAAAAAATATTAAAAGGGTGAACTCTATTGTTCACCCTTTTGTATTAAAACAGATTGACGAAATATCTGCAAAAATCAATTCAAATATTGTGTTTATAGAAGCAGCCATAATGTTTGAGTCAGGCAGTTACAAAAAAATGGATTATGTACTGCTTATTTTTGCAAATAAGAAAACACGTATAAAACGTATTATGAAGCGGGATAAAATTAAACAAAGTGAGGTTTTAAAATTAATGAATCTGCAAATGAATGAGCAGGAAAAACTAAAACGAGCGGATTTTATAATAAAAAATAACGGATCTTCAAATGAGCTTTTTGCAAAGTTAAATTCTTTTTGTAAAAAACTTAATCAATTATAAATAATTTAATGGATATAAACTGCCTTATTAAAATGGAAGAAAATGATTTTTTCCAAACCTATAAAAGACTGGAAATAGCAATAGAAAAAGGTGATGGGTGCTTTCTATATACGTCTAATGGTGATAAAATTCTGGATATGTTTGGCGGACTTGCGGTTAACGTACTTGGTTACGGTCATAAGCAAATAAATGAAGCTATTAAAGCTCAGGTTGATAAGTATATACATATTTCAAACCTGTTTTATCAGGAAAATCAATTAAAGCTTGCAGAAAAAATAAAATATTTATCCGGCTCTTCTAAAGTCTTTTTCTGTAATTCAGGAACAGAAGCTGTAGAAGCAGCAATTAAAGCTGTGCGTAAGTTTTTTCTTGGGTCCAATAAAACTGAGCTTATTTCATTCACAGGTTCATTTCACGGCAGAACACTTGGTGCACTAACACTTACAGCCAGAAAGAAATACCGCGAACAATTTTTACCTCTTTTACCTGGTGTAAAGCATTTAGAATTTAATTCAATAAAGGACCTTGAAGAAAATGTTAATAATAAAACTGCTGCCGTATTTATTGAATGTATACAAGGCGAAGGCGGTATAAAACCTTCGTTGCCTGAATTTATTGAAAAGCTAAACGAGCTTAAAAATAAATTCGGTTTCATTATTGCTGCGGATGAAATACAATCAGGTGTTGGAAGAACAGGCACATTTAACGCATACACACAGTTTACTCTAGATGCAGATATTACAATTATGGCAAAAGGTATTGGAGGCGGTCTGCCGCTTGGCGCAATATCAGGAAATGAAAGAGTAAAAAATGTATTTACTTACGGAGAGCATGGTTCAACTTTTGGGGGCAACCCGGTTGCCGCTGCAAGCGGACTTGTAGTTATGGACGAACTTGAGAAGGGTTTGATGGATCTTAATTTACAAAATGGAAACTTACTCAAAGAAGGACTAAACAAGATCAAACAAAAATACCCCAATATAATAAAAGATGTAAGAGGTATGGGTTTAATGCTTGGTGTTGAACTTGTCTCTGCGGCTCAGCCAATTGTTATAGAAATGCTTAAACAGAAAGTTCTTGTTAATTATACAAACGAAAATGTTATAAGACTTTTGCCGCCCTATATTATATCTCAAACAGAAATTCATACATTTTTAAATGTATTTGAAATTGTAATTTCCGAATTATAATTTGCCAGCATAAAAAATGCCGTCTAAAAATCAGACGGCTTTTTTTTAAAACGATAATTATGTAATTACTTATGCAAAGCCCCATTTTGCCTTATTAGCAGCTATTTCATCAGGTGTTGGATTTTTCTTTATAGGTGTACAATCTGTTGTGAAATCCTCTGGGGGGTGAACTTCAAATACTTTTGCATTCAATTCAATATCTGCATTGAATAAAGCCGGCACCTGTGAATCTTCATAAATTGCCTGCCAGGGGCAAGCTGGTTCACAAGCTGCACAGTCAATACACTCTGCAGGATGTATGTAAAGCATATTTCTAGAAAAATTCTCATCTTCAACCTGAAGATCATATATACAATCAACGGGGCAGACTTCAGCACATTCTGTATCTTTGCAGTCAAGACATAATTTGGTTATAACCCACGGCATATTTTAAATCTCCTTAAATTATTTGAATCTTACTTATACAAATATAATTATAATGCATTAATTAAAAAGTGAACTTTTTAAGTATTACATAATTTTTAATTAATTTAAAGTGTGTAATGATTTATAAATTTTTAAATCTTTAATTACACCTTTTTAATAAAAATAATCAGGTAAGTTTTTACGGAATATTATTTCTTTTTCGCAGTACCCACTCAACTGTAAAAAGCAATATTGCCAATAAAAGGTAATATTTGTTTCCCCAAAGGTCAAATCGTACATACCTGTTATTTAGCAGTACATTATTATGTTTGTTTTTCAGATTAATTAATAAATCAGGATAATTTGAAACGCTGTCACCATTTAATATAACCCCACCGGTTTTATCAGCAATATCTTTTAGAAGTTCAAGTTTCATTCTGGTTTCAAGGTATTCTGAATTTAAAGTATCGATTAAAACTCTGTTTGTTGCTTTTGACAAATAAGTCCCGTTTAGTTCTGCATCACATACAATATTATAATCACCGGCAGGGATATTTTCTAATGAAGCATAAAATATATTTTCAAAAGGTATAAATGTAAGTTCTCCGGCTTTTGAGCCGTCTTTTCTGAATAAACTTCCTGATACTTTGGCATTTCTTGTTATATTATAATTTTCGTCATAAACTTCAGCGGCAATTTTTACATTTTCAGTGTAATCAAATACATCCCTTACAGGATAAACTTTAAATCTTGTGCGTTTCTCTTTTTCAATAGTCAAATTTATTAACTCCAACAGCAATGATTCTAATGTTTTTTCGGAATTATTTCCGCTGTTTAGTTTCCATTTCCATAACCCATAAGCAAGAAATGCTGCTGAACGGCTCATTCCTGTTATTCTGCTCAATAAAACCGGTTCACCTGATGCTTTATCGGTTGCAAGTGTAACGCTTCCGGGTTTTGGCATAATGCCCGAAACATTCCTGAAAATATCATTTGTAGATCCAATTCCCTGTACATTTTGTAAACCGTTTTCAATTCCGCTCACCGGTGCAAGTTTAAAAAGATTCTCACTGCTATTAGGTTTGTTAAGTGTAAACGGCAGAATATCATCAAGCGAAGAGAGTTTGCCGTAATCTGTATTTTTACCCGCAAAGAAAATTACGGGTATTTTAAATTGTTTAATAGCATTCGCAATTTCACTGAACAGTGGGGAAGAAGTTACGTTTACCGGGAAGTTAAGAAGGAAAACTGCTGAAAGCTCGGGAAATGCTTTTGTATCTAAAGGACCTTCGTAAAAATCACCGGCTGATTTTTGTGTCTTATATGTAATATTATAGTTTCCAATTCTTTTCAAAACAGACCCTGTGAATTCATTATCGTAACCGGGTCCGCCTGATAATACAAGAATATTAATTTTGTTATCAATGTAAGTGATAAAAAAATCACTATTGTTATTTTTATCTGTAAGCTCTCCCGGGATATTTTCTGCTGAAATACTGTAATGAATCTTGGCAGGTGTATTTTCGGTTACCGTAAATTCGGCTTCGTATGTATTTTGTGATGGTAAATAATGTAATTGCTGAGTACTGATCTCGTTTCCTTCTCTCAGAAGCTTTAATTGCAAAATACCATCACCTGCTTTAAATACATTTATAATTACCCGTATTTTTACTGAGCTTCCAGTAAAAGCTTTATCATTATGTAAAACATTTTTTATTACAACATCATTAACTTCTGTTGTATCGCCAACAGGGAATATAACAAAAGGTACATTAAACTTTTCAGCTTCATATAAAGGATTCCCACCATCATTGAATATTCCGTCACTAATAAGAGTTATTGAATTATATGAATTATCAGGATAGTTTTCTTTTATATTCCTAAATGCTGAGCTAATATTTGTAAATGCACCATTAAAAACCAATGAATCTTTATGGTTGAATTGTTTTATGTTTGTTGAAAAGGTGAATATATCTTCTTTGGAGGAAAGATAATTATTGTATATGTTACTAATCTTATCATGACGGTTTTCAATTCCGCTGCTTCTGGAAACATCAATAAGAACAATACTTTTTAGGTTATTGTTGTTATTGGTGATATATGAAATTACAGGTTCAATAAATAGTGCCAGCAATATGAATATTGCAAATGTTTTTATGCAAATGAGCAGAATTTTTTTCCATTTTAAAACTTGAGTATTGCGGTAAAACAGCCATGATGCAGCTGCTGCAATTGCAAATATTAAGGCAAGGAAAAGGGGAGAGTAAGTTGAAGAAAACCCGAACATTCTTTTTAGTCGTCTTCCTGTTATTAAACTTATTAAATTAAAGCCGGTATAAATAACCGGCTATATAAAAATTGTTTTGTGAAAAATATTATACTACATTTTAATATCAACGTATATAGTTTTTTTAAGTTCTTCAAACCACTCGCCAAGTAATTTTTGCTCTTTGTATCTCTGTGCATATTGCTGTATAAGCGGGTAGTCCCCTTCAAGAGTAGCATTGTGCTGCGGTATTTTATCTTTTACATAGTACATATAATATCCGTAAAATCTGCTGTCGCCAACTTTTACCGGGTCACTTATATCACCTGAACTTAAATTTTTTAAAGCTTCAACTTCCATCGGGTCAAGATTATTTACGCTTACTTTACCTACATAACCGCTATCCGCTGCTGACTTTGGCTCCTGTGAGTACTCAACTGCTGCTTTTTTAAATGTAATCTGTCCCGAGTTTATTTTTTCACGAAGATCTTTAAGAAAATTTATTTCTGTAAAATCTGCTGCTTCTAATCTGGGAAATTTTACCAGAATATGCTGTGCAGTGATAAAATCACCTGTTTTATCAATCAGCTTAATAATGTGATAGCCAAATTCAGTTTCAACTATACCAGATACTTCACCGGGTTTCAAAAGAAATGCCGCATCTTCAAACTCTTTTACAAATGATCCTTTCTTGGCTTTGCCAAGTGATCCGCCCTGAATTGCGCTTAATGAATCATCAGAGTTTCGTTTAGCAAGTTCACTGAAATCTATCCCCATTTTAACAGAATCTAGTATCTTTTCAGCTTTTTCACGTGCTATAAATTTAGCATCTTCTGTAATTTTAGGTATTCTTACTATCTGATACAATTCGTATGTTTCCGGAACTTGAGGCAGGGAGTCCTTATAGTCATTATAGAATTTTGTAACTTCAGGCCTGGTTACATTTATTCCATAACCGAATTTCTGCTGCTTTAAACGGTTTATCTTTAAATTACGTTCAGTTTGTTCACTTAAAAGATTTTTAATTTTCGCAATCGTCATTCCGTAAGCATCTTCAACATTCTTTTCACTTCCAAACTGTGAAACCATATCACGAAGTCTGCCTTCAACCTGTTTATTAACTTCATCAGCTGTAACGGTAATGCTGTCCTGTTCGGCTTTTGCAAGCATCAGTTTTTCAGTTACAAGTCCCTGAAAAACCTGCTGTACAACATCGTTGGTAACTTCCTGCAGGTTGTTTTGCTGCATGTAGCTGTATAACTGAAAATTCAGATCTGATTGAAGTATTACTTCATTGCCAACAATTGCTATAATTTTATCACCTTCACTCTGGCCAAAAACTTTTGCACTTGTTAATGCAATAAGTAATACAATTGCTGCTAATATTACATTTGTTAACTTAATATTCTTCAAATTTTTTAAATAAAAATTTATTCTTTAAATGCTTCTGCAAGCACATCTTCGTGTATAGTTACGGGGTATTTTGCTCTTAAACCATCTAAGTAAGCTTTTTCAGTATCTTTAAACTTTATCTGCTGAATTTCGTTAGAAATTTCAGCTTTTGCTTCATCCAAAGTTTTTGTCACCTGCTTACCTGTTGAATCAACCTTGGTAAATTTCTCTTTGTTCTGTTCGTAATAAGTGTTGATATCTGCTTCATTTACTTTCACTTTACTCCATAACTCATCTTGATCAATCCTGAATACAAGTAGTCCGTTTTCATAATCTGTAATGTTTGCAATAAATTCATCATCTTTTTCAATATTTTCATCCTCAGCTTTTTTATTAAGCAGTACATTTTCAGCAGCTGAATTTATTATTGAAACAATTGTTGACTCAATAAGCGCCATTCTTGAAAAATCTCTGTTTATATTCAGATTATTCAGCATGTCAGCAACCGTAACCTTTCCTCCTTTAAATTCAGCAAGAGCTGTTTCTTTATCCTTTGCAGAAAATATACTATCCAGATTATAGTCTGCTATTCCTTTTGTAGTATCAAACTTTGAGCGTAAAAAACTTATTCCTTCCGGTAATACCTTATAACTGTATTCCTGCTTTAATGTTTCAATAAATTTGGCATAATCATCTTTGTAAGCTTTTGTTTTTTTGTAATCGTTCTTAATATTTTCAAATTCTTTTTCTAATGAACCAACTTTTTTCTCACCGGATTTTTTTAAAATGTGCCATCCGTAAGGTGACCTTATAGGTCCCGCAATACTGCCAACCGGCATTAAAAATCCAGCTGAATCAAGCGGCTGTGCAAGCCTTCTTCTTTCAACGTTTCCTAAATCGCCGTTTGTTGCTTTTGAACCTGCATCTTCACTGTATTGCTGCACTAAACCCTCAAAGCTTTCGCCATTTTTTGCTTTGTTGTAAACATCAAGTGCTTTTTGATATGTTGCCAGTGAATCTATTATAGCTCCGGTGCTGTCTCGTTTATCCTGTATAAGTATGTGGGAAAGGTGGACAGATTCAGTACGAGGTTTTCTATCTGTAAGTTTTATAATATGAAGTCCAAACATTGTTCTCACCGGTTTCTTTGTGAAGTCACCTACATTCATACCATATACAGCATCCTCAAATTCTGGTACTGTCATACCAGCTGTAAAGTAATACAGGTCGCCACGGTTTTGTTTAACAGTTCTATCCATTGAGTACTGCATTGCAACCTCACCAAAATCTTCTCCCTTATCAAGTTTTGCAATAACTGTATCAGCTTTCTGGTATGCAGCAATTGAATCCTGCGGTGTAGGATGATCTGAGAGATTTATTAATATGTGTGAAGCTCTAACTTCATCCTTGCGTCTTTCATACAGTGCTTTAACTTTATCGGCAATTAATAATTTATCAATCAGATAACTAGGTGCATAGTTTCGTTTGTACTCTGCAACTTCCTTCAGAATATCCGGATTATTTTGCAATCCGCGCTCACGTGCATCTTTAACTTTAAGTCTGAAATTAATATATAAATTAAGAAATGCCCTTTTATCTTCAATTGATTTGTTTTTGGCACTATCCAGATTTCCAACAGTTTTAAGATATTGTTTTTCAAACTCGCCAAGGGTTATTTTATCGCTGCCAATATCAACTAATGTTTTATTTGCCTTGTTACAGGTGCCTGCATAAAAGGTAAATAAAGAAATTATTAAAAGTATTCCGTACATTTTGAATTTGATCATTTTATTCATTAAAATTACTATAAATATTTATTTTTTTTTTAGATTAGCTCCAATTTTAGCTATTTTTATCAATAGTTACAATGCAATTTAGCAATGGCGGGCAAATGTAAAAGTGAATTTATTATTCCTGTTTTAAAATCTATGTTATTTTTTGGGATGCCGTTTAAAGGTATATTTTCTTTAAAAATAAAGAATAAAACATATTCATTAAAATACATTATTGCACCGTGAAAATACAATCAATAAGAAAAACCATATTATTTATGAAATAATTCCTTAGTATTGCCAGAAATCGATTATTTATTTGCTCTATAAATTAAATATGTTCTTTACGAAGGTTACTATTTATTAAATTAATAAATTAAGATTAGCGGTGGGAATTGATGTGAAGTTTGATGTTTAATTGTATTACCCCTCCGCTAGTCTGCAGCTAATTAAGCTGCAGACCGGTTACTCTGCTTAAAGGTATTTAGAGCGGCGGGGGAAATGATAATTGTTAAAAGGTCTTTAAAATACAGCATCTGTTAATTATTTATCCTCTTTTACTTAAAAGAGTGTAATGTATTAAACTATCATTGTAAGTAAGTTCAAATCCGGAAAATTTATCGTTTTCAAATCTCATTTCCTTACCTTCACCTGCTGCTTTATCATTGCTAATTATTGATTCTTCTGCATAATATATTTTTTTGTGAAGTATATTGATAGCATGCTGCTCGGTTAATGATGTTTTAGTAAACTTCATTTGCAAATTAAGAGATGCTGCATTTATAATTCTCCCAAAATATTGCTTATAAAGTTTTTCTGTACCAAAAATATCTGCATTCAGAATTTTTGTTCCGTAAAATATTGCCATTCCGTTTGCACCTTCTGCCGGTTTAAATTTATCTTTTAAGGTATTACTGTGCTTTTTATATACAGTTTCATAATCATCAGAATCTGAAATTACCTTTTTCAAACACATTTCTTCTTTAACTATATCCCAAATGTGACTTTGGTCTGTTTGATATGATTTTTTGCTATTGTAGTTCTTGTTTACAGAGGATGACTTCTTAGCTCTGAAGTCAGATGTTACAGTATATTCTGAACTATTAAAATCTCTTGAATAATTTGACCATCTGCCGCTTTCAACACAGCTTACCGGGATATTAAGTTTGTTGTTTGGGCTAACAAGCACAGAAGTATTAAGTATCCTGTTTTGTTTAGCTCCTCTTAAAATATCACCGTCTAGCATGAAAAGAAAATACGAACTTAAATTGTTAACAATAATATTATTCACATTTCCTGAATTGCTGACTTCACAAATTTCTACCTCTTTTGTTTTTAGCAGTTCGTTTAGTGTTTTAATTTCAATTTTTGAAAGTTTGGTAGATTTAAACTGCAAAACTGAAACTGAACCTTCGGAACTGAATAACAGCTTGTTAAATTGCATAATTTCATCCTTTCTGTTTATAGTTAAACATAATTAGAAATTTGTAACCTATTTTATCATTAAGTGATAAAATTTATAAATTGCCGTTTTTAAATAAGAATAATAAATAATCAGCTAAATTATTTACTGCTTGGCAAAGTTGGGGCAGCTTTTGCTGTATCCCTTGTGCTTCTTATTTCATCGGTATCTTTTTTGGTGCTGTAATCTGCTGGTTTTGGTCTTGATGCCCTGGATTCCTGACTATCATTTGTCCCTATAAAATCTGAACACCCTGATGCTGCAAATAAACTGATTAATGTTAAAGCAATTAAAGTTTTCATGGTTTTCTCCTTATTTTTGTTTATGGAAATATGTTATTTAAAGATATTTAAAATTATTTATTATTTATTTCTGAAGCTCTGCTTTTAACTCCTCTATGTTTAGATGTTTTACTTTCATTTTGTTCTACCTTTCTATCTGTAATCCCCATTAACTTTAGTATTTTCTTCATATCTTTCTTTTCTTCTTTATCCCAAAACCAGCTGCTTTTTTCCATTTCTTCAATTCCCGGCATTCCAAACATAAGCATATCCTGAATTTCAATTGCTTTACACATATTCTGAATTGATGATTTAATTTTACCCTCTCTGTATTTTAAAATAGATAGCCCAAGGTAGCTATCAAAATGTTTTTTATCTATTTTTATTGCTTTATTAAAATTGTATTCAGCTAAATCGTTTTCATTTATGCTCATATATGTATATGCTAAGTTATTATATGCTGCGGGATCATTTGTGTAGTATTTTATATATTCCTGATAATCACTGATAGCATTTACAGGCTCATTAATTTTACTATATAGTATTGCTCTGCTGTAATAACAATCAGTATTGGGAAAGGCGGATAGATAAAGTGCAGTTGTATAATCTTTAATTGCATCCCAGTACAAATTTAATGAAGTATAAATTTTTGCCCTTAAAATATATAATTCATAATTATCATTTTTCCATAACAAACTGTTGCTTAGCTCTTTAATTGCACCTATTTTATCATTTAAACTGATTCTGCAGTTTGCCATCTCAGTATATACAAAATCATACTCAGGATTTAAATTTAAAACCATATTGTAATCATCAATGGCTTTTTTATAATCTTTTAAAGTGTATTGATAGTACTTTGCCCTATCAATATATAAATCCAAATATGTATTACAAATGTTCAAAGCGCTTTCATAATCGCCAAGAGCCTTGTTTGTATCTGAAATCTGTGCATAACAATCTGCCCTGTATTTATATAAGTACTTGTTCATATTATTCAGCTCAATACCGCGCGAAAAACATGCAATAGCACTGTCATACTTTCCCAGTTTAGAATATAATTGTCCGGCAAACATCCATTTTGAAGAATCAATTTTATACATATCGCAATACCGTGAAATTACCATCACAGTTGAATCAAATGAAATACTTCCCGAAGAATTTAATGAAGGGTTATAAAATGCCAACATTTGCTTCAATAAAAATGAGTTTTCGGAATTATCAAGATCTATGATTGGAATATTTTCAAAAGCTGCAATTGGTATTGCAAAGTTCATATTTTGTCCTGTTGTAACACAATGAGAAGTAATTCCAATAAGCTCGCCATTGGAATTTAACAAAGCACCACCGCTGGAACCCCGGGAAATTGGAGCAGTAAATTGTATCTGATTCTGATATGTATTTGATCTGAAAGAGCTAATGATTCCTACGGATAAAGTATTAGTGTAACCCTGTGGATTTCCCAACGTATAAATTTTATCCCCAATTTTATTTTCTTTATCTTTTGAAATATTGATATAAGGATAACTGCCGCCGGGCAGTTTTAGTATTGCTGCATCATTAAATGGATCAAACCCAACAAAAGGAATACTGTCATATTTATCATTACCCTTTCTTACTTCAATCCTGAAAGCATTTTCAACAACATGGTAATTTGTATAAATGATGCCGCTTTCAGAAACAATTACACCGCTGCCATAACCCTGTAAAGCATTATTTTGGTCATATTTATTAATTTTTACAATCGCATCCCCGCATTTTGAATAAATATCAGTTGAAATATTAGTTAACTCGCTTGTATTAGTAAGGTTTTCATTTTGCGTGAAAGTTAATTCTGTTGCAAAAAATGCCAGAAAATAAACAATAATTAATGATTTCATGATACGCCTCCTTTAATTTATTCAAAGTTAATTTACAGAAAGCTTCATATCATATCATACGATGATAATTTTTATTCTAAAAACGTTAGTGATTTTGGTTAGATGACTTATTATTGAATTTATTTCAGCAATTATTTCATATAATTTTAAAAAGTGTGATTTGCGGGCTAACTAACATTTTTATAATTTTGCAGCGGAAGCCTGATGACCAAAACAAGAATTAGCATTTTTTAATAATATTTAGTGCTAATTAGTGTAATTAGTGTTCAAAGCTGATAATATAGTTTAAAAGATAAGGGCGGGGGAATATTAAATTTTTTTAAATTCTGCATTTAATCAATAAATATATTTTGTTAATTTGTAGATATACTTTATTAATTAAATAACATTGCTCAAAGAAATAAAGGAAATTCAGCGCCAGATTGAAATTGCCGCAATGGTATATGAAAAGCCGAATTTTTATTCAGAGTATGAACTCTCTGAGGTATTCAAAACAAGCCCTACAACAATCAGGCGTGACTTGAAAGCATTACGCACTATTGGTGCTGATATTCACTCCCGAAAAAACAAACTTGTAGCATATTTCTCTATCAGAGATCTGAATAAACTTATCAGTTCTTATTATGCAATAAGCTCACCGCTTGAATTTAAAAACCTAACATTATTGAAAAATAAATTTAAAGAAAAAACTTTAAGTATGTTTATAAACATACTTAAAGCAATCAGAGATAAACATGAAGTGCAGTTAATATACCGGTTTTCTCCTGAGAGCGAAAAATATACAAAGATAATTTATCCCATTTACCTGATTGACGGAGGCAAATCCTTTTACTTGATTACTTACGAAAATCATGATCTTAAAATTTTCAGATTGGAAACACTTGAAGAAATTAAGGTTTTAAAAACCAGGTATAAAATTGATATCCCTCCGCTTGCAGAAATTTTCCGAAACAGCTGGGGGATTTATACCGGCGGTGAGGAAATTAACGCAATATTAAAATTTAACCGCAATATGGATGGGTATGTTGACCAAAAACAATGGATGACTGAGCAGGAAGTTGAATATGTTAATGATGGTATAATTATAAAAATTAAAGTAAAGCTTTCTTATGAATTTGTTTCCTGGGTTATGGGGTGGGGTGATAAAGTTGAAGTAATTGCTCCGGTTAAACTAAAAGAAGAAGTGCTCCGCAGGGCAAGTTCTATAATAAAAAAGTATAATGAGAGCAATAAAGCTAACAAACGCCCTTTGTTACTTGTAACTTAAATTCATTCATCATTATTTCTTCAAAGTTATTCTTCCAGTCAATATATGTGTCTTCATAGAAACACTTATTATTGGCATACACTAAATTTAGCAAATCAAATATGGTTTCCTTAGAATCATTATCCATAACATTTTCTGTGAATATCCTGAAAAAGGTGAAATCTTGAAATATTGTATTGATGTAGCGGCAAATATTGTATGTAGCTGTTGTTTTTGTAAAATTTATATAGTCGTCATCGTTTAAAAACCAGACTTTTTTACAGGGAGAAGAAATAAAATTAAATAATGCATGCTGTTGAATTAATTCCTTAAAATCAGCATTTCTTACATATACTACAACCTCATCTTTGCTGAAATCAATGCAGCAGCCATACTTTCTGAGATCATAGTATTTTAATTTGTTCCCTGAAATATATCCGCAAATACTCTCAAACTCCTTCATGATTGATTCAACCATTAAAACATCAGTTATACTTAAGTTTTGAGGTAATGAGATTGATTTATACCGTGGAATTGCCGCTCCATTAAAATAATCAATACTTGCTGAATTTTCATTTAATTTTTCTATCATGTACAAATATACTGAACCCACCTTTGCAAAATTTATCATTAAGTGATAATATATGCAGGCAATATATAGTTAACTTTGTGCAATTAAAATTTATAGAATAGGCAATTAAACAGATGGTAAACAGATTAAAAAAGAAAACAAAAAGAAATTTTTTTGAAAATAAAATCAGGAATGGGTTTGACCGAGGAAGCCAGACTGATATAAGCTACATTAAAAAAGTAGAGCATCCGGCACAGAATTTTATTTTCCCTCATCATCAAAGAAAAATAAACATGTACAAATACGAATTTACAAAAACTTATCTCTATGCATTGTTTACCGGTGTAATTATTGACCCGCTGATTAATATTGTAAATTTTAATGCTCTTGCAGCAAATTCAAATCCTGTTATAGTAGCACCTGATATTGTTGGTACCGATGAAAATGGCTTGTCAATTGTTGAAAACCATACAGTATTTGTAAATTTAAAGTATATGGGTTCTGAATACAAAATAACAGTAATGGTAATGGCGGTTGAAGATGGTCCGTATAGCCTGTTAAAGTATTTTATTTCTGTATTAGGTTCTGAACCTGATTCGTACAGAACTGTTGAGCTTACAGATTATGTTCTTAAAGAAGCTATCAGAAATTCTTATTATAAAAACAAAATATTATCCCTGGTTTGTGATGATATGGAAAGAGTAGATATTAATCAGTTAAGTATTGATAATTTTGTAAACGAAGATCTGAATGATCTATTTATACCGGAAAATATTAAATCAGAACTGGTAAGATTTCGTTTATGTGCTGATAAATTTGCTGAAATTAAAACAGGTTTGAGGTATATGCTTTGCGGCGAGCCAGGAACCGGCAAAACCAAATCAGTTAGAGCACTGATGAAAATGTGTTACGGCAAAGCAACAATAATTCTAGCTGAAGGTAATGTTGATTTCAGGGGACTTTTTGATTTTGCTTCAATGTTCCAGCCGGCAATTATTTGCATAGATGATATTGACCTATTAATAGGCACAAGAGAAAATACATTTTCTCCCAATTCCCTGGGCGCATTACTGCAGGAGCTTGACGGATTTGAAAAAAATAATGTGTTTATGCTGGCAACCACTAACGATAAGGAACTTATTGATAAAGCTGCATCACGCCCCGGCAGGTTTGATATGATTCTGGATTATAACAAAATCAGCAGGAACAATTATGCTGAGCTAATTGAATCATACTGTTCTGTACCTAAAATTAAGGAAATCATTGATGACTCAGTAATATCCGTTCTTCAAAAAAATAAGATAACCGGAGCATATTTAGTTAACCTTATAAAACAACTTGAAGTTAAATTTAAGCTTGAACCGGAGTGCAACCTTAATGAATACATAAAAAACCTCTTAAATCTTACTTACAGAGGGTTTTATAAGAAAACCGAAGAGAATCAAAAGTCATTTGGGTTTGGTGGTTATGAGGGAAATGGAGTTGAAGAAATTTATTAATTAATATAATAAAAAAATGAAACCTGAAGAAAGAAATTGAATTGCAGTAGAGTTTATTGGTTATGGTAATCCTGATTCAAGAATATGGTTCATGGGTATTGATGAAGCTGTGGGATATGATAAATTTATCGAAAACGGAGATGCTGAAGCTGATAAAGAGCTAATAAAATAAGCAAATACAAATTATACTTATGAAAAACGGCTTACTTGTAAAATCCAATGTTGATGATAATTTTTACAGACCTGCTTATAATTACGTAACCTATGGAGGTTGCAGAAATTTATTGGAAAACATAGCCCCCGCAAATTTAACTCGGCAGGATTATTTTATAACCAACTTATATCCTTTTGGAAGAACAAATGGTAACCTAACCGAAAGAGAAAAGAGCTATTTTGGATTTGAAAATCACCTTACTTATCCCGGGATAATACAGGTTATTAAAGAATACAGATTTAGTGTATTGAAAATATTCTTTAAATCATTTAACTGGCAGGATAAGTTAATATTTTTCTGTATCGGAAACGGTATATCAAATATATTTCCTGACCTAAATTTCGTTGAATTTTTAAATAATTTATACAGTCCCAATTTACCTGATTTTACAAAAACGTTTGATAATATATCGCTGAAAGTTGATAACAAAGGTATAAGATTTATTTTACCTCATGCATCCAGAAATCATATAAATAATGAGATTATTGAATTTTTGAGTAAAAAGTTATGCCTATCTAATTAGGCATTTTGAAGTGACCTCGATTTTGTAGACAAGAAATTAAGGTGTATATTCGTAAAGAAAGGAATATACCCATGGAAGAAAAGAGAATCAGACGTACATTTGACAAAGATTTCAAGATATCAGCAGTCAAGATGGTATTAGAAGGTAAACAGAGCTTAAGCTCTGTTTCGCGGGATCTTGGCATTGCCGATAATACTTTACAGAACTGGAAGAATAAATATCTGAAAGAAATAACCCCTACGGAAGAAAAAACAACAGTTGATCTGGCAGAATATAAACGGGTATTGAAGGAAAATGCAATGCTCAAGGAGCAGTGTGCCATTTTAAAAAAAGCCGCGGTATACTTTTCACAACACGACAAGTAGCATTTAACTTTATCGTTGATAATAAATGCATATTCAGCCTTGGAAATATGTGTAAAGTGCTCAAAGTATCAAGAAGCGGATATTATGCTTTTTTAAGAAGACCTGAAAGCATAAGAAACAGATCAAATACAGAGTTATTACATCAGGTAAAGGAGATATACGAACGAAGCAAACAAAGATACGGGTTCAGAAGAATAACAGCAGAGTTAAACTTTCTTGGTTATAATTGCAGCAAAGAACGGGTTCGCAGGTTAATGAAAAAACATAACATTAAAGCTAAATACAGGAATAAGTTCAAAAGGACAACAAACTCTAACCATAAACAGCCGGTAGCAGAAAACCTGGTTAATATGGATTTTAATCCCACAGAACTCAACAGGATATGGGCTGGAGATATTACTTATATCTGGACCAGAGAAGGCTGGTTATATCTTTCTGTGATACTGGATTTATGCTCAAGAAGAGTGATAAGCTGGAAAGCAGATAAAACTATGACAGAAACCTTAGTAACTGAAACAGTAAGTAAAGCAATAAGCTCGAGGAGACCGGATAAAGGACTGATACATCATTCAGACAGAGGAAGTCAGTATGCAAGTCTAAAGTTCAGAAATCTACTTAAAGAAAATAATATAGATCAGAGCATGAGTTCTAAGGGCAACTGTTATGATAATGCAGTGGTAGAATCTTTTTTTGCAACATTAAAAAAAGAATTTATTTACAGGAATTATTTTTATACAAGGGAAGAAGCAAAGCAGCAGATATTTGAATACATAGAAATATTTTATAACCGGTACAGGAGACATTCTAAACTGAATTATCTCTCTCCTGTGCAATTTGAAAAACTAAACAATCACTCTTAATTTTTTGTCCATTTTTTTGAGGGCATTCCATGTCTACGATAAAAAACTTAATAAATTACTATCTAGAATGCATGTCCAAGGAATTCGAGAGTGGATTTGGAGAATTTGCAAAGGACGGTAAAGGATGGGGTTTACGATATGGGCAGTTAAATACTTTGCCTTTGACTAGTCATAACAATATGCCTATTACCCAAGATATTATTCGAGTTATTAATAGAGTATCACAAAATAAAAATAGATTCTCACTGTATCTTGGATACCCTAATCACTTAAAAGTCTTTAAATCAAAAGTAGGGAATACCTATTATAGAGTTGAACCATTATTCCTTTTCAAATATGACATAAATACCGTATTACCAAATTCCAATCCCGTATTGGAAACAAGTGCTCCAATTTTAAATGTTGAGTCCATTAAAAGTATAACCGGTCTCTCTCATAATGCTCTGACAAACGAAATTTATTCTCTTTATGATGAAATTGATTATGATAATTATTCTCCGCATAGTGATTTCGTTAGCTTAATAACTAAACTAGCAAATAAAAGAATTTTTTGGAATTGGACTGATAATATTGATCCCAATAAACTGAACACATCTCCTATTCAAAATCTCAATTCCGCTGGTATATACAATTGCGCAGCTTTATTTGCAATAGAGAAATCAAGATTTACTGAAGGTTTGACTACAGAATTAAGAGATCTGCTAAAAATCATTGATACCCAAGGGGAAGAGAGCTTAAAGGGATCGGCTTTATATGATTGGTTTTACAATTCAATCTCTAGTTATGACTTCTCGGATAAATTATTAATTGAACCAATCGCATTAAACGATGAACAAAGAACAGCAGTCAAAAAAGCAATGCAGTCTCCGCTTACAATTATTGAAGGACCACCAGGCACCGGAAAAAGTCAGGTGGTAACTAGTATAATAGTGAATGCATTAAATAACAATCAAAATGTTTTCTTTTCAAGCAAAACCAATAATGCTATTGAAGTTGTCATAAACAGAACAAACAGTATCTCAAATCGCGAAATTCTAGTAAGACTTGGTGGTGAAAACTCATTCTCTAGATTACATGATTACTTCAACAATTTAATCAATATACAAATTAATAATGAGGATCTAATCCGTTTCGAAACCATAAAAAATGATTATCATCAGCTATTTGAAGAATATGAAACGATTCTAGGAAAAGAAAAGGAAATGATTGATAAACGAAATGAAATTGATAGACTAGAACAGGAACTGGAACCTTTCAGGCATATTTATTCTAATGAAATATTTGCAAAGATAGGTAAAATGGATAATGGAGTTTATGATCAGCTCTTAGCAAAAGCAGATACATTATCAAAAGAAATGACTATTATTGACAAAGAAAATTTTTCAGTTATTAAGAAAGTTAGTTGGTTATTTACTAAAAACAAATATCAGAAAAAAGCATATGATAAATATCAAGAATTAAATGAAATATCCAAATATTTCGAACAAATATTACCGGTTATAGACCTAACAACCATTGATTATGCATCGGTAATGAATGGAGTAAAGAAACTCAATTTTAGAATATCTGATTCTAAGAAAGTTAAGAGATATTATCAACTTTTGTGTGAGTTATCGGATATTTCAAGCCAACAAATTGCAATAAAAATAAAGAATATTGAGGAAAGAATTACTGCATCTTCGCAAAATTTTATTAATCTGTGGTTAAATGTAAAATATAATAATATTAGTGATTATGAAAGGCAACGTATTTCTGAATTTACAACCGTTTTAAATTTAATTATTGGTAATGCCAATTCAGTTGATAAAAAAACCTGGGCGAAATACTTTGGCTTATTTAACAGTTTGAATAAATATATACCTAATCTTACTGTAACATCATTGGCGATTCACAACAAGGTTCCAATGCAAAAATCGTTCTTTGATATTGTAGTTATCGATGAATCCAGTGCTTGCGACATTGCTTCTGTGATACCTTTGCTATATAGATCGAAACGAGTTGTAATCATTGGTGATACAAATCAATTGAATCATATAACCAATATGAGTAAAGGTGAAGATACTAAACTTTTGGCAAAATATGATTTAATTAATAATCATATATCATGGTCATATTCAGTGAATTCGATTTTGAATCTGGCATTGTCCTTGAAAAACAATCCAGAATCCAAAATAAAATTGTTAAATCATCACAGATCCCATTCGGATATAATCAATTATTGTAATTTGAATTTTTACAATGATAGTTTACGGATACTAACGGTTTACGATAATTTGAAATTTTACAATAAAAATACAATTATTAGGTGGATTGATCAGGTGGGTAACACAGTAAGACCTTCAACAGGTGGAGCATATAATGATTCAGAAGCAAACGAGGTGTATAACCAGCTTAACAATTTAATGGTAAATAATTATCCAGGTAGCATAGGAGTAGTTACGCCTTTTAAACATCAGGAAATTAGAATAAATAACTTAGTTAATGGAAATAGCAACCTAAAATCCTGGTTGGAAACAAGAAGCTTTTTGTGTGACACTGCGCATGGATTTCAAGGAGATGAAAGAGATTTGATGATATTTTCAACAGTTATTTCTACAAATGCCGATGCAAGAACAATTGGTTTTCTGAGTTCCACAGGCAATCTTTTCAACGTGGCAATATCTAGATCAAAAGCAGCCTTAATCATTGTTGGTGATAAAAACTCCTGTTTAAATTCTGGAATTAACTATTTGGTAAATTTTGTGAAATATTATTCTGATTTACAAGCTGGACAGAGGCAATCGATTTCACTAGACTCAAATTTACATGTATTTCAATCTGAATGGGAAGATGTAGTTTATAAAAAATTAGTTGAAATTAACATACCAGTAGCGAAACAAAGAAAAATTGATAACTATTTTCTGGACCTTGCAATAGAACTTGATAATGGCAAAAAACTAGATATAGAAATTGACGGAGAATATTATCATAGAAATTGGAATGGTGAATTAGCTTTAAGAGATAGGCTTAGAAATAAAAGACTCATTGAAATCGGATGGGATATCAAGAGATTTTGGGTTTATCAAGTCAGGGATTATTTAGATTATTGTATCAAACAAATTCAGAGTTGGATGACCTCAAATAAATAATATATATTTTAATAGAATGACACAGTTTAAACAACAGATTTAATAGAAGACTACTATTATGTAATTGGGAAAATAGTTGTCAATTATCAAGCTTTAGAATACATGGTTCATAATTTCTATTTTAAACTTATTGGTGAAAATTATGATTATTCAGAACAATATCAAATAAGGTTCTCAGAATTTATTAAGAAATTTAAAACAAAAGTTAAGGAAAATTTGGAACAGATATTGAATATCTTTTAAAAATTGAAAAACTGATCGAGGAAATTAATGCAGTTAATATTAAAAGGAATGATATTGTTCATTCAAGTTGGATAGTTAGTAATTACAAAAATAAAAATTCAATAATAAAATTCAAAAAATATTATCAAATTATGTACTCAAATATTGTCGAAACAACTATTCTTAAATACTCAAAAAAACTTAAAGGCACATATATATTTTATTCGGATGAAATCCCACCTAATATAATAACAAACGCAAGAATTACCCACGGATTGACAATAACAGATATTGTTTGGATTCTGATTGATACGGGACGATTAGTAAATAATGGTAAATGTTCAGTTCTTTTTCTTAATACTGATATATCCATTAGCTATGGAAGCAGCCTTGAAGGTTTTGATCATCGTCTAATAAATTGGGGAATACTTAGTGATATTGATTTCAAAGAGGGCCATTTTGTCTTTTATGGATCTAGTGAAAATGACTTTGTATCGTGGTCAGTTGACGATATCCTTAATTCGAATGACCAAAATTCTAGAAATATTGATGCAATTTTGAGCTTAATTTCAGATATAATCTCTCAATTCAAAGAAGAAGAAGAAAAAGAATACAGAACTATTGAATCAATAAAACACAAATTCTATGACTTTTACGATAATAACGATTTTGAGAATGCCTTAGTAATTGCCGATGATTTCATAAAAAATAATCCGGCAAGTTATTTAGGATATTATTGGAAAATAAAACCGATGATAAAGCTAAAAAAATATGATGAGTCACTAAAATGTGTCGAAAAATACACGGATTTGTTGAAACAATGGAAAATAGAACCTGACAAAATGAATGAAATTGACACATGGTATTTTGCTTTATTTTGTTACGCAAAATCAGATTGTTATGTTGGATTAGGCAAATTTCATGAGGCATTATGGATGAACCGATTATCACATCAATATCTATCCGAAAAATCAGCACTTGAGTTATCCAATGAAAGATTTATTGGAATTTATGAAGACTATAAGAATACTTTACTATCTGAGAAATGGGAAGATAGAAAAGTTATATATGTCGTTGATGAATGGCCTGATTTTAAGCGGACAAAATATGATTTCACTAGCAGTCCTGAATTGAAGTGCTTACTGAAGAATAATATGCCGGCAATACAATTCCCTAATGGACATCCTTTATCAAACACATTATATTTTGCTCATCCTTATTACAAAAACTCTTATTTTACGTTGGAATCATTTCAAACCGAATTATTCGTAGACAAGTTTTGGGAGCTATGTAAACTTTTACAATGTCTTGGTGCCACCAATATAAAAGTTATAATTTCCGATAAGAAGTCATCGATTGAAGAACAAAAACAGGAAAATAATATAACTGGTAATATGAGCATGATAAAATCAGGTAGTGTATCGTTCGAAAGTAATATTGAAAGTAAGATGAAATCAACCCTCGCAAGAAGGATATCTGGGAATCAGAATTTTAATCCCAAATACAAACCATTTATTCCAAATAATCTAAATTGGTATCATAGTGAAATATCATGGCAGCGATTAACTGATCAAAGGTTATCAGGAGGGTTAAGTTCATCTAGAATTGCTTTAACTTTAAAAGCAAATGAAATGTTGAGTAAAACTGAAAGAATTAAAATAGATGGTGAGTTTAATGCATTGATATTCAAAGCAAAAGGTGCATATGAAAGAAATATTGATTTTAAAGTTTCAGAAGAAATTGAATTGGAACAGGAAATAGATGTAAAATTTGCACCCATAGAATCTTTAACATTGGATTATATCCCAGAGAAAAAAAATATAAAAACCAATTTAGATAATCTTAATAGTAATGAAGTAGAATATATTGAACTCTTAAAAGACTGTTTGGAAGATGGTAAAATTTCGGATGATGAAGCAAGAATATTAGATAGGAAAAGATCAAAATTAAACATTGGTAAAGAGAGAGCTTTAGAAATAGAAAGAAACTTACAAATGAAAAGTCTATATAAAGCTGAAGAAATTGAATATATGGATGAAATAAAATTTTATTTGGAAAACGATAATAATATTTCTTTTGATGAACGCAGAATTCTTGAAAGAATAAGGATTAAACTTGGTATTTCGGTAGAAAGAGCATCTGAGTTAGAAGATTCAGCCCGAAAGTCAGAGTGATATTTTCTGTCAGTAATCCTGTCAGTAACACCTTAAAAACGGGCTAAAATTGAACAATTTGGTATTAGATTTTTAAGGTTATTGTTGATTTAAATTGCATTTCTATATCAACCTATAATCATATAAAACAAAAAAACCTGTTTGCCTAATAATATTTAGATAATTATTAAAACAAACAGGTTAAATTTATCTATAATATGTAATATTACATATTATAATTTAAAAATTAAATTATTATTTTTTCCTTCTCAGTCTTACTGAAAACATCATCATTCCGGCAAGTGCTAATAACGGAAACTCCATGCCAAATAATCCGCATTTTTTGCCTTCATTTTTTACAGTTGCTGTCATTTCAAGATCATTTTTTAAATCGGATAATTTCTTTTCATAAACAACTTTCTGACCGTCTTTTCTTCCGTTTGTTTTAAGTACTTCTGCCGGAAAATCAAATTCGTAGTTTAATACAATATCATCTGAGCCCATATTCTTTGCATTGGAAGTATCTTTTGGAACCGTGTAACTGAAATCCATTCCGTCTTTTCCTTCCTTCCATGATGCTTTAATCTTTTCAAAGCCCTTAGCACTGTTTATATCATTTATATTCTTAAAAGTAAGTTCAACAGTAGCATGTCTGGTGGAGTCATCAAGTTTATCTTCAAGTTTAACACTTTTAACATCTGTATTGGATGATGAATAGTTGCTCTTTGCCTTAGCTTCATCAAAGCTAAAACCGCCAAGCTCTGTGCTTGATTTTAAATTAGACATTTTTGTCCAGTAATGCACGGTCATTGAACCTGAGCCATCCTGCTTTAATACAGTTTTTTGTTCAAAGTTCACACATCCCGAAAGATATAATGCCATTGCAATAAGTATTGAAGAAAATAAAAATATTTTCTTTGGCATAATAAAGCTTAAAGCAACTCCTCTTTTGCTGCTGAATCTTTCTTTGTTTAACATTTTTTCTCCTTTAGAAATGTTTTATTAAATAAATAATTATGATATATAATTAACAGAAATTAACTTTGCCAAAAATTTAAAATAATATATATTTTTCAGTATAATATAGGTTTAAACATCGGAACAAAAAACTGCAAATTAAACACACTCTTAAATATAGATAATTGTTTATTTATATTTTATATTAAATAATATTCAAAAATAACAAAAAATATTAAGAGAGTATTTCACTTTTTCAGTCTTATTTTAATTTCTTTCTGGAAACCCCAATTTTACCGGCACGAGTAATAATTGAATCTATACTCCTGTTCATTTTTTCAGCTATTTCTTTTGTAGGCATCTTTTTATAATGCTGTGATAAAAAATTATCATCTGCCACTAACCACGGTCTTGGTGTTGTTCTTAACTTTAGCCCTAATCTTCTTGCTTTATGCTGAATTGCCATAACTGTCATATTAAGGTCTTTTGCTATATTAATGTATGATTTCTTCTTATAGTTTTTCTTTAGATATTTTGTTTCCACTTCTGTCCACTCATGCCAAACTTCAGGTCTTCTGATTCCCATTTTCCATGCTTGAAAATGTGCTGCAGATTTTGTTTTACTAAACATTTTGGCAATTTCATCCATTGAGTATCTTTCATCTGTCCATAATTTTTTAAGGAGGTTAAGCTCTTCATCTGCCCATTTTTTGGGCATCGGAACAATTAATCCCATAAGTCTTGCTTTATTGCTTACAGATGTAATGCTTCTCTTTAAAGAACGGGCAATTGAATCAACCGGCTTTTTATTATAATTTTTCTTTAAATAATTTATTTCAAACTCTCCCCAGCGTTTTAATCCTTCATATTTAATTCCAAGTGATTTTGCCTTTGTTACAACAGAAGGTACAGGATGTCCGGTTTTTTGGGATACATATTTAGCGCCTCTTGTTGGATAATTTCTTCTTAAGTTACTAAGTTCATTTGCTTTCCATCTATTCATAAAATCATTATTTATTTAATTTTTCGGAATGACTTTGATAGCTTAAATTTACTTTAATATTTTTAAACTTTTTAGTCAGTTGTTAATCTTTAACTTAACACTTATACCCCTAAAAGCCCTTTGGATATTAAAAAAAGCTTTGTTCACCAAAGAACAAAGCTTATATTTTTAAATATGTAAGTTAAAAAATTTTAACCGAAAATGAACCCGATAACAATTATTACAAACATAATTGCAATTGTAGCGCCAATATACAAATTGCTGCTTTTTTTAACTTCCATCATTTGATTATTGGTAATCTGGTTGTTAATTTCCTGTGTATTCATTTTTCTGATTCTTCCTCCGTACAGAAATGTTTAATTTGTTAAAATAAAATTACTTCGGGCAAACTGTATTAACAATCACCTTTATCGGTTATATTCACTGTAAGTATATTATAAATAATGTTGTAAGGGTTTTAGCTATTGTTTTTTAAAAATTAAATAATTTGAGCAGCAATAAAAATCTTAATAAATAAACAGATTTATTTATAAATTGATATAAAATAAAAAAAGAGGCTTTTACACCTCTTTTATTTTGACTATAATAAATTATACTTATTTTATATCAACCACTTTTTTAACTTCCGCAAATGCTTCTGCAAGCAGACGTTTTTGAGTTTGGTTGAATATAGAGTTTGAGCCCGGTGCAGGTGCAGGACTTTCATCACGGCTTACACCGTAAAGTGTCATTTTACTGCCAAGCTCACGTAAGTCACGTTTAAGTCTGTATGACATAAATATAAGTGCCCCCATGTTATGCGGTTCTTCCTGTGCCCAAAAAACTTCAACAGCATTTTCATAAGTTTTAAGAACTGCTTTAATTTCTTCTGAAGGATATGGATAATATCTTTCAATCCTAACAATTGCAGTATTAGTAATATTATTTTCTTTCCTGTATTTTGCAAGGTCATAATAGAATTTACCGCTGGTAAATATAACACGCTTTACTTTGGATTTGTTTGTTAAAATTTCATCATCAATAACCAGCTTGTAATGACCGCCTACAAATTCATCTTTGGGGCTTCTTGCCTCATGCAGCCTTAAAAGGCTCTTTGGCGTCATTATTATCAAGGGTCTGCGGTTTTTATATTTACCCTGCGTTCTTAATAAATAATAATATTGTGCCGGAGTAGATGGATTGCATATAGTAATGTTATCTTCTGCACACAAAGTTAAAAATCTTTCTAGCCTTGCACTCGAGTGTTCCGGTCCCTGCCCTTCCTGTCCATGCGGAAGCAGCATTACCAGATTAGAGGGCAGATTCCATTTATCATAAGATGCAGTTATAAAGTTATCAATTATAACCTGGGCTGCATTTGCAAAATCTCCAAACTGTGCTTCCCAAAGCACCAGAGAGAGCGGATCTGCGGTACTGTAACCAAACTCAAATCCCAGAACAGCAGCTTCTGAAAGAAGACTGTCTAACGGTTCAATTTTAGCAAGTTCAGGCGCAATATAATTATGTGGAATAATTTCTTCCTCAGTTTCCATATCCATTAACACAATATGTCTTTGTGAAAATGTTCCTCTTGCACTATCTTGCCCGCTTAATCTGACGGGAATTCCCTCTAAAAGCAGTGTCCCAAAGGCAAGAGCTTCTGCAAATGCCCAATCAACCATAACATCGCCTGTTAAAAACTCTCTGCGTGATTCTATAAATTTTTTTAGTTTTGGATGAATGTGAAAATTTTGAGGCAGTGTTGTAATTACATCAACCACTTTATTCAGATCATCCATTGAAATTTGCTGAATTTGGTGAGATCTCAATACCTTGATCTGAGCATCCGTTAACCTAACCGGTGTATCAGCCTTAAATTCAGCTTCTACTTCATGAGCTTCTTCATAACCTTTATCCATTACTTTAAATATTTCATCTTCCATCTGCTTAACATCTGCACTTGTAATAATTTTTTCTTTAAGCAGCTTATCCTGATAAATATTTTTTACCGTTGGATGGTTTTTTATTGCTTTATAAAGTATTGGCTGAGTAAATGCAGGTTCATCTGATTCATTATGTCCAAGCCTGCGGAAACTGTAAACATCAATAACTACATCTTTATGAAACATCATCCTGTATTCATAAGCAAGTTTTGTAACAAAAAGTGTAGCTTCAGGGTCATCACCATTAACGTGAAATATTGGAGCTTGCACCATTTTAGCAACATCTGAAGCATAAACTGTTGAGCGTGCATCAACCGGGCTAGTAGTAAAACCAATTTGATTATTAATGATTATGTGAATTGTTCCGCCCGTGCTGTACCCTCTTAACTGAGAAAGATTTAAAGTTTCTGTAACTATTCCTTGACCTGCAATTGCGGCATCACCGTGAATTAATATGGGTATATATTTATTTCGTTCCACATCCTTCATCATTGTTTGCTTCGCGCGGATAATTCCTTCTACTACCGGGTTAACAAACTCAAGGTGGCTTGGGTTAGATGCTACTGATACATTTATTTCATCACCGTAAATAGTCTTATAAACACCAGATGCACCGAGATGATATTTAACATCACCTGAACCTTCAACAGAATCTATATCCATAATATCTTCAAATTCAGAAAAAATTTCCTGTAAATCTTTACCTATAATATTTGCAAGTACATTAAGTCTGCCTCTGTGTGCCATGCCAAGCACAAGTTCATCTACTTTGTCTCTGGCTGCCAGACCTAAAAGGTAATCAATAACAGGGATAATGGTTTCAGAACCCTCAAGGGAAAATCTCTTATGCCCAATGTATTTTTTTTCTATATATTTTTCAAAATGTTCTGCCTGTATGAGCTTAAAAAGAATATGTTTCTTTTCATTCTCAAAAAAGGAAGGTTGATTTTTAATAGGCTCCATTTTTTCCTGAAGCCATAGTTTTTCTTTAGGATCCTGGATATGCATATACTCTACGCCAATATTCTCACAGTATGTTTTCTGAAGTATATCCATAATTTCTCTCAATGTAGCTGTTCTTAATCCTGCCAATACTGGAGTAATAAACTGCCTGTCGTAATCCCATACAGTAAAACCATACGAATTGGGGTCAAGCTCAGGATGATATTTTGCCATCGGCTTTAGCGGATCTAAATTAGCCAATAGGTGACCACGCACCCTGTACATATTTATAAGCTGTATTGTTTTTGCCTGTTTTTCAATTTCTTCAAGGTTATCTATACCATCAAAGTTTTCGGGATTATTATCCAATTTCCAAACAACCGGTTTAACCGGCATTTTGAAGTCAGCAAATATTACATCATAAAAACCTTCTTCACCTATCAAAAGTTTATGTATCTTCTGCAAAAACATTCCTGACTCAGCACCCTGAATTATCCTATGATCATAAGTACTCGTAATGTTCATAATCTTACTAATTCCAAGCATTGTGATAATATCTTTTGTGACTGCCTGATATTCTGCTGGATAGTCTAATGCACCGGTTGCTATAATTGCACCTTGTCCAAGCATAAGTCTTGGCTGAGATGCTGCTGTGCCAATAGTACCGGGATTTGTTAGTGTTACAGTAGTTCCCTGAAAATCTGAAATATCAATTTTACCGCTTCTTGATCTGTTGATGATATCATTATACGCATCAAAAAATTGTCTGAAGTTCATTTGATCTGCACCCTTGATATTTGGAACTATCAACGATCTCGATCCGTCCTTTTTCTCAAGGTCAACAGCTAATCCTAAATTAACACCATTCTTTTTTAACAGATGCGGTTCACCGTTTATAACTGTAAAAGCATTGTTCATAACAGGGATTGATGCAATTGCCTGTACTATTGCCCAGCCAATTATATGAGTAAATGATATCTTCCCGCTGTTTGTTTTTTTTAAATAATTATTAATAATTAGTCTGTTTTCTTCCAGAACTTTTACCGGAATTGTCCTGAATGATGTTGCTATTGGCATAGTGAGGCTGGTTGTCATATTTTCTATGATACGTTCACCTGCACCTTTTATCTGTATGACTTCATCACCCTGTTGAGGCTGTGGATAATTAATTTGTACTTTAGCTGCAGTTTGACCTGTATCAAATTTAACATAGTTTCCGGGTTCAACTGCTGGCTTATTGCCTTTGGTTAATGCAGAATTTGTTACAATTTTACCGTTTGTATCTATATTTAAACTGGCAAAAAGATTTTGCCAATCATTACCCACCGAATTTGGATTGTTTACATAGCTTTCTAATAACTCCATAACAAACCATGTGTTTACACCAAATTCTGCTAGTTTTTCACGCTGTTCTACAGAAAGATCTTCTATTTTCATTTTAAAAAATTATTAATATACAAATTTAATTAAAATTAAAATCAACTTCACTTCATATTTTTAAACCAAAAATTATTGGCAAAGATTACTTTGCTTAGTATGAAAATTTATCATGATTATCTTTGATTTCTGTATATTTATTCAATCATTTTTATGTAAAAATCTTAAATGTTTATGAACCAGTTTTTATTAATGTTAATTTTAATAAATTTCAAATTATTTTAACTACCGAATATTTTTATATATATGTTAATTAATTGCTTACCTAACTTATCTTTTAAATAATTTATACTGTATTCAAAATTGTTTATTAATTGATAATTATTGCATTAATTATTAATTTGCAGTATGAAAAAAGTAATAATTGGAGCAGACCACAGGGGATTTGGCTTAAAAGAAAAGTTGAAGGTCTTGCTTTCTAAAAATTATGATGTAATTGATGTTGGTACTAACAGTGAGCAATCTGTAGATTACCCTGATATTGCAGAGGCCGCTGTTAAAGCATTGCGCGAAAATGAAGGTTCTAAAGGTATCTTGATTTGCAGCAGCGGAGTTGGTGCAAGTGTTGCAGCCAATAAGTTTAAAGGAATTAGAGCGGCTATTTGTCATGATGTTTATTCTGCCCATCAGGGAGTTGAAGATGATAATATGAATGTTCTATGTCTTGGAGGAGGAATAGTTGGCGATTCACTTGCTGGTGAAATAGTTATTTCATTTTTAAGCGCAGAGCTTAAAACGGAAGAAAAATATTTAAGAAGACTTGAAAAAGTAAAGAAAATAGAAGAATCACAAATGAATTAATATTCAATGCTTAAATTTACATTTTCTTTCCATAGCCCGTCCAAGAATTTCTAGATATGACCGTTTTGATATCTCTATCGCCCCAAACTTTTCAAAGTGCGGGGTCATCATTTGAATATCAAATAGTATATATTTATTCTTTTTTAAAAGTTCAAATAGTTTAACTACGCATACCTTTGAGGCATTATTTTTTTTAAAGAACATTGATTCACCAAAAAATGCCCCCTTATATGATACTCCGTATAAACCACCTGCAAGCATACCGTCAAACCAGGCTTCAACAGAGTGGGCATACCCCCGGTAATGCAGTTCTGTAAATGCATTCATTATCAGTTCATTTATCCAAGTATTTTCGCGATTAGCACACTCAATAATTACCTTTTCAAAAGATGTATCAATTTTTATTTCAAATATTTCCTTATTTAAAACCTGTTTAAGTGAACGTGAAATATTTAAAAAGTTTGTTTCAAGCTCAATTGGAATAATTGCCCTTGGTGATGCTTCATACCATGCAATGCTGCCATCAGGTTCTCCCATGGGGAAAATGCCCATCGCATAACCGTTTAACACCTGTGACCAGTGAAGAATTTCATATTTATATTTCGCAGGGCGCAAGTCTTCTTTATTAAATTTTATTAAGCATTCACTTCAATGGATGTTCTTAGTGCAATTTCTTCAAGAATTGCCTGAGCTTTAAGGCATTTTTCAAGTTCACCGCTCAGTACAGCTGCTCTTCCTTTGTTATGTGCTTCCATTGTAATTAACTCTGCCTTGTCATATCCGCAGTCTGCAGCTAACATTACCTGATTAATTACTTCGTCAAAATCATGATGCGAATCATTGAAAAGTATCAGTGTAAAACCTGCCAAAGAGGTATCAATATCTGTGGGTTCAGTTATCTCTTTTATTTGCTGCATATTTAAATAAGTATCCTAAAGTTTATTGGATAAATTATTAATTCCAGTCTCCTTCAAAATCATACGTTGAGCTTGCACCTTCCCTGGTTGACCTATTGAATAACATTGCCCCTACCATATCCTTGTATGATACTCCATCTTCCATTTCATCTCTGGCAATCTTTGAGTTATTATAAAGCCCCTCAAGCATAAACTCCATAAGTGACGCTAACTCCTGATCATTTTCTACTGTCTTAATGTATTTTTTAACAGTTTTTTCTAATCCTTTAACTTTTTTCAGAGTATCAAAATATTCATTAAATTTCATATTATCATTAAGCTCTATGTAGTTCCCCTTTTCAAACCAAGAAATTATCTCTGAATAAGGATCAACAATTCGCTGGTCTTTATGATCGTTCTGGCGTCTTTTCTTTCCAAGCGGATCAGGAAAATATTTTTTGAAAACTTCTCTTACTGCCTTACCAATTAATGCTTTACTTACTTTGATGGCTCCTTCCTGTTCACCTTCAAATACAAGTTCAATCTTTCCTGTCATACCGGGCAAAACTGAATGCAAATCTGTTATCCTAGGAAATATGATTGTTTCGTTGTTAAGTATTGAACGTCTTTCAGCATTACTTACCAGATTTTCTATTGCTGAAATCGTCATTCTTGCACTTACCCCGGATTTTTGTTCTACAAACTCGCTCTTGCGTGCTTCTTGTGCTGTTGACTCGATAATTTCCTTCATATAGTAAGGTACTATTACTTCACTATCTTGACTTCTTTTCAGCCAGCTTTGTGATTCCGTTATTTTAATTCCAACTTCAATGTTTTTTGGATAGTGTGTAATTATCTGTGAGTCAATCCTGTCTTTTAACGGTGTAATAATATTCCCTCTGTTAGTATAATCTTCAGGATTTGCAGTATATACAATAAATATATCCAACGGGAACCGGATATTGAATCCACGAATCTGAATATCGCGTTCCTGCATTATATTAAGCAATCCAACCTGAATTCTTGGCTGCAGGTCAGGAAGCTCATTAATCGCAAAAATTCCGCGGTTCGTTCTTGGCACAATACCAAAATGTATTGCACCCTGATGTGAATAATGCAGCCGCTGTGTAGCTGCTTTAATAGGATCAATATCTCCAATCAGGTCTGCTATAGTTACATCCGGTGTAGCAAGCTTTTCGCCAAATCTTCTCTCTCTTGGTATCCATTCTATTTCAGTATTATCACCATAATCATTTACTGCATCAACTGCAAATTTTGAAATAGGATTAAACGGGTTATCATTAATTTCAGATCCCTTTATAATCGGAGTAAACTCATCAAGCAATTCAATCAGCATTCTTGCCATCATTGTTTTTGCTTGACCTCTTAACCCAAGAAATATAATATCATGTTTTGCCAGAATTGCATTTACAACTTGAGGAATAACAGTTTTTTCATATCCAATTATACCAGTAAATATCTCTTCTCTTTTACTTAATTTAGAAATTAGATTTTTTCTCAATTCATCTTTAACTGGAAGTACTTTATAGCCTGTTCTTTTCAGTCCGCCTATTGTTTCCTGAAAATCCTGAAACTTTGTCATTTATCTTTTCTTTCTGATTGTGTTTTTAAAAGTTAACAAAATTATTAATCTAAATCAATTTCATAATAAAACAATAAGATTTTAAAATTAAATATAATTTTTTTTATTTAAAATTATTACTTTAAACATCCATAAATAAAAAAAAGGATGGCACAGAGTCCATCCTGATTTAATTTATTTTAAAAAAGTATTTATTTATAATAATATATATAGGTATTTAGATTTTCAATTTCCTGTTTCTTATCTTCAGCATCTTCTGTCATCAGGTCACGCAAAGAAATCATACCTATAAGTTTATCACCATCCCGCACAGGCATGTGTCTTATATTTTCCTGCTGCATTATCTGCATACAGTCATTATATGAATCATGTGCTTCCATTAAAATAACTCCTCTTGTCATAACATCATCTATCTTTGTAATTTCCATATTCATTCTTTTAGAGGCACAGCGTATCATCAGGTCTCGCTCTGAAAATATTCCCCTTAGCTTGCCTCCATCATCAAGCACAGGCACAGCTCCCACATTATTTTTAGCCATTATTCCAACAACATCATAAACTGTCATTCCGGTGTTTACAAAAAACATTTCCTTTTGGTTGCAGATATCACGAAGTGATTTCATGTTGAAACTCCTTTCAGGGCACTAAGCCTTAAAAAAAAGCTGCAGCTTAATAAAAATTTCACTGCATTTATGGAATTGGTAGTCATATAAAATAATAAATATTATCCGATAATGCAACTTGTATAATTTTTCACCTTAAAAATGTGCTAATTTTACAATAAGAGTTAGATTTAAGATTTAGCAAAAATTTACTAAAAACACACTTTTTATCAATTTTTTAACTCATAAGGTAAATCAGAATATTCTAGATCTTTTTAATTCATTTTCAATAATTTACATCTTTTAAGAAATATTACATTTTTCTAAAATTTTAATTTTTATAATTGGCAAATTAAAATTTCATCAATTCTTAAAATGATTCTATTTAATCGAATTCAATAATATTAAATATCTCTTTTTGTTTCTGCTTTTGCAGCTGGAGTATCGGCTACTCCTTCCTCTGTATCTATAAATGCAAAACGTGATCTGCATTTAGTTTTGAACTTTTCCTTTTCTTCAGGAGTCATTGCTTCATATTTAGCTCTAAGTTTCTGTTTCCATATTTCATCCGGGTAATGAGAGCGGTGCCTTCCGTACCCTTTTCCAAATGATCCAAAAAGAATTTTTGCAAGTACAAGAATTCCTAATGACTGCCAATAATTAATAAACGGACCATTGAAAATATCAGGAATAAGTACATTCCATAACAGCATAACAATTACGCTGGTAATAGCAAAGATAATGATCATTTTAAGTAAAAATAATGGACCTCTGATAAATTTTCTGTGTTTCATATATGTAGTAATCTGAATTTTCTTAAAAAAATTTTGAATTATATTTCGGTTATTTCATTATAAAGCTCTTTAAGTTCTTCACGCAGGTATAGCTCAGCATATCTCTTTCTCGAAAGCAGCGTGTTTATTCCGGTACCTGTAATCTCAGAAATTTCCTTATAGCTTTTACCTTCCAGCTCATGCATAATAAATACCTCCCGGTGTTTTTTCGGTAATTTGTTCAGCAGATCTTCCAGCATTGGCCAGAATTCCCGCCGGTTATACAGTATATCAGCAGATTGTGTATCTTTAAATGTTTCATCTTCATACCTGAATGAATTATTCTCGCTGTCATCAAAAATTGTTTCGTTCATCCTGTCAAGCGAAACAGGTTTTATCTTTCTATACCAATCTATAATTTTATTTGATGCAGCTCTAAATAGCCAAGCAGCTGTTTTTTCTATTGGATCTTCACGCATTGTCTTGGTAAACTGGAAGAAAACATCCTGAAATATATCTTCAGCATCAGTTTCAACAGCAACTCTCCGCTTAATAAAACCCAGCAAACGCGGTCCTTCTCGCTCAATAATATCCTTCAAAAATATATTTTCTTTTGTCTGCTTGTCTTTCAATTGATTATCTTTAACAAATTTACTTAACACATGCTCTTTTGAAATTGCAATTTCCATTTGCTATTTTTTTCTGCTGTTTACACATTATTAACTGTATATTTTTAGACGCTCCTAATGTTAAAATATTTTAACCCGTTAAATTAGTGTTTTCAATTACTAAATTCTTTAAATTAACTATATATTATCTGAACAATTATATCCCTTTAAATGTTGAGAGAATAAATGTAATTTTGTAAAAATTTAAAGATTTTAAAGTAAGTTAATTGCAGGAAAATACTCAATACTCCAATTTCAAGGAACCCCAACTTGAAAATTACATCCAAAAAACAAAAAAGAAAAAATTTGGAATTTGGATTAACATTACACTCTTTATTTTAACCTGCATTACTGTTACTTTTGCTGGTGTTTACTGGCTGGGTAAAGATCCTTACGAAATTGGTAATTTTCACCTCGGGGTTACGTATGCTGTTTTAATAATACTTTTCTTATCATTCCATGAATTTGGTCATTACTTTGCCGCAAAATATCACAAAGTAGATGTTACTCTTCCTTTTTACATTCCGATGCCTTTTCCGGATTTGCTTAATCCGTTTGGTACTATGGGTGCTGTAATTAGAATTCGTGAACCTATTAAATCACGAAAGGCATTGTTTGATATTGGGATTGCCGGACCGATTGCAGGATTTATAATTGCCTCAGGAAGTATAATTTATGGGTTATTAACGCTTCCTGCTGTTGAATATTTATATAATATTCATCCTGAATATGCAGTAACGGGTATTCCTCCTGAAAGCGGCTTAACTTTTGCTAATACATTGTTGTATTCACTCTTAAAAAATATTCTTCCGTTACCCGTTAATTCATTTATTCCGCCCATGAATGAAATATATCATTACCCGTTTCTTTGTGCCGGATGGTTTGGCTTGTTTGTTACTTCTTTAAATTTAATGCCGGTTGGTCAGCTTGATGGAGGTCATATTTCATACGCTCTTCTTGGAAACTCTCATAAAGTTATTGCGAAAATATTTTTTATCCTGCTTGCGGTTATGTCGCTAATCGGACTTTCAAATGAACTTGGCTATACTAACTTAATACATTATGGTTCACTGATGTGGGCAGTTTGGGTAATTCTAATTTTATTTGTAATTAAAATCCAGCATCCGCCTATTAATGACATGCAAGAACTTGGTATTGGCAGAAAATTGCTTGGAGTATTTGCATTATTTATGTTTGTATGCTCATTTACTCCAGCTCCCATAACTATTTGATCATTCATCATTTATTACTCTTCGGTAAGTTTCATGTTTTCTGAATTAAGGAACCATTTAAAAACACCTTTTTCTGTTGAAGGCTCATAACTTATATTACAGACACTTGAATTCTTAAAATTAAACTGCAAATCTTTAACCGGGTTATCTTTGATAAGTCCAATAGTAAAATTATTAACATCCGGGGCATGACCAAAAATACCAACGTTGCTGTAATGTGAGTGCCTCTTAAGCAGCTGCTGAAAGCGGGTAAATGAACTTCCGCCAATTAGCTCAATTGCTGTTTTAATTTCATCATCATATTTTAACACCGCTGCAAAAACTTCAGCAGTTTGCACAGCTCGCACTAAAGGACTGGAAATAATAATATCGGGCTTAACTTTCATATCTTTCAGTTTTTGAGCAACTATACGGCAGTGATTTCTGCCATGAATAGATAAATACCGGTAACCATCATCTGCAACTTCTGCATCAAGTTCAGCAGTTAAACCATGCCTTACTATATATACGTTCATTATAAGGTAATCCTTTCTGTTGTTTGTATATTTTCATAAGATAAATTTTTAGGAGGCTTATTATTAAAAATATCCCCCTCGGCATATAAATAGTTTTCAGATTCTGTTATTTTAAAAGGAAGTATATTGTTTTCAATGCCTTCTTTATACTTTGTTCTAACTTTTATATAATTATCAGTAAAGCCGTAAATATAACCATCTTCTTTTACTGATTCAAATAGAACATTTTGAATGTTTTCAGAATTTTTTTGGTAGAATTTTAACCGCTTACTATTTGATAGCTCTCTTAAAACTTTGCTTCGCTGTTTACGTATATTTATATCTACTCTGCCGGGCAAAGTAACCGCATAAGTATTTCTGCGCTCAGAATATGAAAACACATGGAGGTAACTTACATTTAGCTCTTTTAGGAATTTTAAAGTATTGCTAAATCTCTCATCAGTTTCTCCGGGGAAACCAATGATTACATCTGCTCCAATACCTGCACCCGGAATTTTATTGTTAATTTTTTCAATCAGTTCTTTATACATATCTCTGTTATATCTGCGTCTCATTAACTTTAGAGTTTCGGGGTCACCACTTTGCAGCGGAATATGGAAATGCTTGCAAAAATTATTTGATGAACTGACCAGATTAATTATCTCATCCGTTAAGAGATTTGGTTCAATTGAACTGATTCTGATCCTTGGGATATTAAGTTTTTCCAAATCATACAATATATCAATAAGTTTTTCGGGTTTAGCTGATCCATTATAATATTTATAATCTCCGGTATTTACACCTGTCAAAACAATTTCTTTATATCCAAGTTCTAATAGTTTTTTAGCGTTTTCAATAACTGTATTTAGCGGCAGGCTTCTGGATTTTCCCCTGGCAAGCGGTATTGTGCAAAACGAACAGTTATAGTCACATCCATCCTGAATCTTTAAAAATGCCCGTGTTCTTAATTCAACATCACTTGAATAAGCATAATCAAGATTTGTAATTTCATTACTTGGTGAAGTAAATACACACGAAAGTTCTTTCTTTTCAAAATCATTTACATAATCAAAAAGTCTGAATTTTTCATTTGCACCAAGTACAAGATCCACTCCGTGAATTTCAGCAATTTCATTTGGCTGAAGCTGTGCGTAACATCCGGTTACTATTATATATGTTATGGGATTTTTATTGAGTACACTTCGTATTATCTGCCTGCATTCTTTATCTGCATTATCTGTTACGCTGCATGTATTAAGCACAAAAATATCTGATTTTTCACCGTATTCTTTCAATTCAAAACCATTACTGTTGAATTTTCCCGCAAGTGTTGAAGTTTCAGAGTAATTAAGCTTACAGCCTAAAGTATGTAATGATACAGATTTAGCCATTTTTCAAAATTACCAATAAATAAAAATATATTTAAGGCAATAAATTTATTCTTTTTTATTCATATATTGATTAACTTTTTTGAATTTAATGTGTTAAATTTAATAGATTTGTAAATTTATGAATAAATTATTCTTTATAGTCCTGTTTTTTACAATTTTTGCATCCTGCAAATTATATTCAATTGAAATTATTACAACCTCACCTGATAAAAATATTTCTATTAATTTTAAGCTTAACAATAATGGAACGCCTCAATATAATATTACATTTAAAGGTAATACTATAATAAAGTGGTCTTCTTTGGGTTTGAAATTTGATGTGAGCGGTGAGCTGAATAAAAATTTAACTATTGCAAATTACCAAACAAAACAAATTGATGAAACGTACAAGATATATTCTGGAAAATCCGGATTTTCCAGAAATTACTGCAATGAAACTAAAATATTCCTTATAGAAAAATCTTCGCCATATAGAAAATTAAATCTATATTTCAGAGCGTATAATGATGGTACTGCATTTCGTTATGAAATTCCTATTTCTGAAAGCTCAAAATCATTTATAATTAATTCTGAAGAAACATTCTTTAATTTTACAGGTGATTACGAATGCTGGGCTATGAAAAAAGACAGATTCAGACAAAGTTATGAAGGTGAATACAGGCATTATAATTTAAGCAATATAGATAATAAGAATGGAGATTCAACAAGTCTGTTTCCTTATATTACTTTACCTGTAACTTTTAGAGCTAATGATAATTTGTATTTCCTGCTTTCAGAAGCTGCAATTATAGATTATCCGGGAATGTATCTGATGAAATCAAACAAAAATGTTCTAAAAACAAAATTATCGCCTGATACTGTGCATAAAAATATTTCTATAAGAGGAAATACTCCTGCACTTTCACCCTGGAGATTGCTTATTATAGGAGAAAATCCCGGAACACTTTTTGAATCTAATTTAATTATGAATCTTAATGATCCGAATGTTATTCTTGATGCAGATAAATGGATAAAACCCGGTAAATCAACTTGGAGCTGGTGGGCAGAAGACCGCGGTTTTGAGCCGGATTTCGGGTATCAGATACTTTCTACAAAAACTGTTAAATACTGCATAGATTTTGCTGCCGATAATAATTTTCAATACGTTACCCTTGATGGCGGATGGTATGGATGGTTTGATGCAACAAAGGATGATGCTATTCATGATATAACCAAATCACTTCCTGAACTGGATCTTCCCGAAGTTACAAGCTATGCTGCAAAAAAAGGAATCGGGATTATTTTATGGGTAGTATGGTATGAGCTGGAGCGACAAATGACCGAAGCATTAAATTATTACCAATCGCTTGGTGTTAAGGGAGTAAAAGTAGATTTTATGGATAGAGATGACCAATATATGACAGATTTTTATAAACGCACAGCAGAACAATGTGCATCAAGAAAAATGTTCGTTACTTTTCATGGTGCTTATAAACCTGACGGTTTAAACAGAAAATATCCAAACATATTAACGTATGAAAGTGTACTTGGAAATGAATATGCCAGATGGATTACAGGACTGCCAAACCCTAATCATAATGTTATGCTTGCATTTACTCGGGCTATGGCAGGTCCAATGGATTTTACTCCCGGTTCATTTACAAACAGTACAGAGCAGGCATATATTGGCAGATGGAAATACCCAATGACAAAAGGTACGCGTTCACAACAGCTTGCAATGGCAGTCGTTTATCAATCCGGAATTTTGACACTTTGCGAGTCTCCTAAAATTTATGAAAAATTTCCCGAATTTGAATTCTTTAAAAAGATATCCGCAACATGGGATTCAACATTATATTTAGATGGTCAAATAGGAGAATATATCATAATTGCAAGAAGATCCGGAGAAAATTGGTTTATTGGCGGCATGACAAATAATAATTCCAGAAAAGTTAAATTTAATCTGGATTTTCTTGAAAATGATAAATATTCTGCGGTAGTTTATTCTGATGCTTCTGATGCTGATATTAATCCTGAAAAAGTTTTTATAAAAAAAATGAATGTTCTAAAAAATAATAAAATTGAACTTAAAATGGCTAAAGGGGGAGGATTTGCAATAACACTTGAAAAAATGCCATAAAGTTAATTAATATTTCTGCTAAATGATTTTACATTTTCCCTTATTTTAACTTTTATTAAAAATATTACTAGATTAAATTAAAGTTGGTTAAGGATTTGTGCAAATTGCAACCATTTCTTCAGTAATTAAGTCTAATTTAATATAGATTAATCAGGAAATTAAATGAAGAAATTTGAGAATTCAAAATATATTACAATAAATAGAATCATTTTCTGTATATGTTATAAATTCTAGAATTATCAAAATATATATAAGAGCTTATATTGTTTGTTATATATATTATTTTTATTTTTACGGAGAGTTTTTACTGTAACATTTATTTATTTGATTGTAACAGAAAAAATAAATTAAGTTCTGAAATATAAATCTTATATTATACAATAACATCAAACTAAGTAAATACACTGTTAAATATTACATATATTTAACTCGTCTTTTGAATTTTCAATAAATTGTTTTGTTTAAAAAAGGTCTAATTTTATTTAATGTATAGTTTTAATATCAAAATATTTCTTATTGTGTTATATCTATTACTTCTTAATATTGAATTTTTTGCTCAGGAGGAAATAGAAAATGCAGGAAATTATAATAAAAACGAATCATCTATTAATACCGGGGTTGTAAAATCCCCAAGTATTGATGGAATTATAAATAATAACGAGTGGATGGATGCAAAAGTTTTCTCTGATTTTCATATTATGATACCAAAATCAGAAGATAAAGATTATGACAGTACTATAGCATTTATTAAGCAAGATAAAGAAGCTATATATATTGCGGTTAAATACTGGCCAAAGGGCAAGCTTATAAGGCAATCATTAACTCGTGATCAAAGTACAGAAGAAGAAAATGAATTTTTTATTGTTCTTGATTTGGAAAATAAAGGACAAAACGGGTATATTTTTGTTGTAAGTTTTCTTAACAATCAGCGTGATGCTATTGTTTTTAATCAACGCAACCAGTCTTATGAATGGGATTGGCAATGGGAAAATAAATGCAAAATTATTAAAGAACCTAAAGATGGCGAGGCAGGATATGTAGAGCTTGAAATAAAAATACCTGTTGACCGCATGCAAAACAAGAACAAAAAACAGTTTGGCATTGATTTGCAGTTATTTTCATATAAACCTGACGGAAACTATTATTATTACAGTATTGCTCCTAATAGTGAACTTCTTACTCTTAAAAATCTCTATGAATTTGATATTAAAACTCCATTTGATGAAAAACTAAATCTCCGGTTTAATTTAACACCATTTGTTATGGCTAATAAATTTAATGATATCAATGCCAAATTCCGTTATGGAGGTGAGTTTGCTCTTAGCCTTGATAAACACATGCTGAAAAGTACATACCACACAGATGAATCAACACTGGAAGCCGATCCTTTCAGATTCGCATTCTATGGCAGGCAAATATTTCTGCAAGAAAAACGTCCGTTCTTTAGTAAAGATCTTGATCTGTTTAATACGCCCATTAACCTTTTCTATACTCGGGCTATTCAGAATATTGATTATGGTTTTAATTATACATACAGAAGTGATAAGTTCAAGCTTGGAGCGGTATATGTTCAGGAAGATAGTGTTTCTTATTTGCCCGGTTCAAAAAGATCATTTGTTGCTCTCAGGCCAAAATATAACTCAGAAAAGTTTAATGTTGGCGGACTTATTGTCCATTCCCGTGATACATTAAATAGTTTTAAGGAAACTGTTATAGATCTTGATGCAAAAATTAAAGGACCTTCAAGATTCTGGTTTATTCCGCAGTTTGCCCGCAGCTTTAATTCAGATGGTACTGCTGCTAATATGTATAACGCATATATGTTCTATGAAGGTAATCCTAACGGTGGACCATATATGGACGTATCATATACCAGATATGATTCAAATTTTAATGCATCAACTTTATTTAATGATTACGGTAATAATTATGATGAAATTAGCATTAGCGGCGGATACCAATTTATTAGAAATACTAAAACTTTCAGTAATATCAATATTAATGCAGGTTATTACAGGGCAAAAAAATTGAGTGATGGATTTAATTTTCAAAATGGTGCAAATTTAAATATTTTTTATAAAGTTAATGGCTGGCTTAGTGCCTCACATTCTTTTAATTATGATAGACCTAACGAAACCGATAATAATGGAAATATTCTGCTGAATCCCGATGGTACCCGTTTAGTTCATAATAACCTTCTAACTGAGCAAACTGCAAAAATTCTCTTTGGAAGCTATTCTTTAAACATTGGATTCTTTGGCGGAAAATATTTTGGAAATACACTTCTTAATCCTTATGCTGAGATTGATCTTTCGTTTTTTGATCGACTTCGGATGCTGGGCAGTATAAACTTCAGGAATGATGGAGAGATAAAACAAACAATTTACAGTGTTAAACTTGACTTCAAAGTTTTTGAAAAACTATATTTAAGATCTTTTTTTCAGAAGGATACTTTTGGCAAACGGGCATTGTGGAATACAATGATTCAGTACGAATTTTTTGGCGGTTCTAATGTTTATCTTGTTTTAAATCTCGAAGGCGACCGCCTGCAATACACCAGAAGATATTTCAAAGTCAGTTATGAATTCAAATTCTAATTTAATATTATAATTTATATTCATTCATTATTAAAGTTAACAGCATTAAAAAATTTTTCTTTAATATATTTTGTGAATTAGAAGTTGAATTAATTATATACATTTTTCAACATATCTAATATTTTAGATTTGCTGTTGCAGGTATTTTTACATTCATAATTTATAAAGCCGTTTTAAACGGCTTTTTATTTAGCAAAATATCTTACGAATTTTCTGTTTATTTTTATATTTATCTTTTTATTATTTTAACCTTATGATAAAAAAATTTTTTACTAAAGAGCGTTCATTTGTTCTTTCGGTTATTATTCTTGTAATGTTTCATTTTTTCGATTCAAGCGTTTTCTTTCAGACTTCTATTCTTCTCGAGGGCTTACTGTTTCTTATAGTATTTTTTGTAATAATTTATGCTGCATTTGGAGTTGTTCATCACGCCGAATTGCTTGCTTATAAATTTGGCGAGCCTTATGGCACAATGATCCTGACTCTTTCTGCAGTTACGGTTGAAATTATAATGATTGCAGCAATGATGATGCACGGAGACGCCGATCCTGAAATTGCCAAGGATGCTATATTTTCTACTTTAATGATTCTGTTAAACGGATTAACAGGGTTGATTATGCTTATTGGAGGATTAAAATACGGAGAACAGAAATATAATCTTAAAAGTACTAATTCATTTTTTTCTATGATAATTGGTATAATAGGAATCGGACTTTTTCTGCCGCTTGTAATTCCCCTAAAAAATTACTCATTATTTGAAACTTTTCTGATTTTTATATCCCTGCTGCTCTATATCTTTTTCCTTAGAATGCAGTCTAAAGAACATAACTATTATTTTAAATTTGAAGGAAGAAAAAAGAATATTGATGATGAACGCGAACACCTGCCAAAAAAGGAAATGATAAGCACTTCATATCATTTAATCATGCTTATAATAACTATTGCCGCAATTTCATTGCTTGCAGAAAACCTTTCTGTATTTGTGGATGATGGTATTGAAAAGCTGCATTTACCGGTTAAAATTGCAGGAGCAATTATAGCTCTCATAATTGTTTCTCCTGAAGGATTAACTGCTATTCGCGCAGGGTTAAGTAATGATATGCAGCGTGTAATTAATATTTCTCTTGGTTCAATGCTTTCAACTGTCAGCCTAACAATTCCTGCTGTTTTAATTGTTGGTATTTTAATAAAGCAGAATGTTATTCTTGGGTTAAACCCAATTCAATCTGCAATGGTTATAATTTCTCTCTTAGTGGGGCTTCTTTCATGCAAAGATGGTGAGACAAATGCTCTTCAGGGATTTATTCACTTTATGCTCTTTATTACATTCATTTTCCTGATCTTTGTACAGTGATAAAATTTCTGCCTGTACTAATTATTTTACTAACCCTAAAAACAAATTCAGACTCTCTTTCAGTTTTATTTCTTGGAGATACTCATTTTGGTGAAAATTATCAGTACGACCCCTTGTATAATCACGGCAAAAATTTTATTCTTAATAACGGGTATGATTACTTTTTTTATAACGTAAAAAGTATTCTTTTAGATATGGATGCTGTGTATTGCAATCTGGAAACTCCATTAACAAAGGATATAAAAATTATCAGCAGCAGAAAAAAATATCTGCACTGGTCTAATCCTGATAGTACCGTAAAATATTTCAATAAATACAATATTAAATATGTTTCGCTTGGCAATAACCATGTTATGGATATGAGCTTGGATGGTTTGTATAATTCCATTGATGTGCTAAATAAAGCGGTAATAATTAAATTTGGTGCGGGCTATGATTTGAATGATGCATTAAACCCCTCAATGTATATAAAAGATGGTTTTAAAATATTTACTTTCGGAGGATTTGAATATCGTCCCAATTATGATACTCTGTATCATTATTATGCGGGTAACTCAACTGCTGGTGTTAATTTATTAGATACAATTAAACTTAATGAAAGCATTTTATTTTATAAAAAAAATTACCCTGATTCATACCTTATAATTTATCCGCATTGGGGCAGTAACTACGGAAAGGTTAACAAAAAACAAATTGCTTACGCTCATAGCTGGATAAATGCCGGGGCTGATGCTGTTATTGGTCACGGGGCACATACCATACAGCCGATTGAAAAATTTAACGGAAAATATATTTTCTACAACATAGGGAATTTTATCTTTAATGCACCAGGCAGATATGCGTCAACAGGTGCCAAGCCTTATGGCTTAATGGTTAATTTATTGATCAATAAAACACCTGAATACAAACTTTATCCTATTTATACAAATAACAAAAAATGTAATTTTCAGTTAAGAGCGCTGAATGAAGCAGAAAAAATTGATATGCTTGAAGAATATTTTACAGAAATAAGCTACCTAATATCACCGGATGGTTCAATTTTATTAAAATAAATTACTCCCGTGTAACTTTTAAATTTATTGTATTTGAGCTCAGCTCCCCAATCCAAGCTTTTACATATTCCTTACTTTGTGAATCAGTATATCTGTTGTTTATCAAATAAAAGTTCTTCTCTTCACTTAAAGTACTCCGGTATTTCACATTAAAGTTCCAATCACCCGCAGGAGGCATGCTTCTGCACGGCCATACAACAGTAAAATAATTTTTCCCAACTGCTGAATCTCCCGGAACAATCGTTACAAATGAATTAAATGTATCATATACATACTTATTAAATCCCCCTGAGCTATCAACCGGAAAAAGTCTGAAGCAGTTGTTGTAATATGCAACATCAGAAGGCAGATATTCCAAATCAAAATATGGCTCAAATTTTACCTTAACAGTATCTTTTGAAATATTATAAAGTACATACCGAATAAATAAATGATCATCAATATTACTGCTGAATGAAGTGTTTTTAATTTCTGTTTTATCAGCTTCAATTTTAACGCTTAATTGTTGTGTATATATTGTTGCCCCTGCAGTTAATAATACAGCTATAAATAGTGTTTTCATTTAAAAGAATTTGATTTTATAAATAATCTGATGTTATTGCAAGTGTCATCAATCATAGCATTCACAGCTTCTATGGTTTGGCTTGATTTGTGCGGTGAAAGCACAACATTTGGCAGTTCCCAAAATGGAAATTTAGCAGGAAACACCGGCTCTATTGATTTTCCTGGATAATTATACCACACATCTATTGCCGCACCTTTTATAACATTGTTCTTTAATGCATTATACAATACTTCCTCTCTTATTGTTTCGCCTCTGCCAACTGTAATTATATACTTATCTTTAAAATTTATAATATTTTCAGCATTTATTATATCCTTTGTTTCATTAGAAAGTGGCAGTGTGTTAAAGATAATTTCGGAATCAGCTATTGCTTTATTAAATTCATTGGTAATTAAATTGGCATATTCATCAAAACCATTTTTAACATTTCTCCTGAAACCTGTAATATATACATTAAACGGTTTAAGCAGTTTTGCAATTTCACTTCCAATAAAACCGTATCCCAGAATACAAATTCGCTTATTATGCAAAGTGATCCACATTTCGTCATTATCATTTGAGCGGTTCCAATTACCAAGTTTAAGGTTGTTATGATAATGCACAACTTTTCCAAGCAGTGCAAGTGTTAATGCAACTGTCTTTTCAGCAACATAAGGTGCGTTGGCATGAGTATTGTAAATTTTAATATCTCGCTGTTTTGTTAATTCTACCGGAAAATTATTTAAACCCGTATAAGGCACAATTACTGCCATTAAATTTTTTGCTGAATTTATTTCATCAGTATTTAGCCTGCCTGCTATTATACAATCAGCTTTTGTGATAGCATATCCCCTATCTTCTGGTTCAATTCCGGCTGTAAACTTTACATCAGGAAACTCAGCTCTAAGTTCATTATACCTAATTTTCCAGCGTGCATTAAAATTATTTAGAAATAATATATTCATTTGCTCTTGTAATTAACAAAAAAGGCAGAACCATGTCTGCCTTTTGGATCAGCTTAAAAATTTTATGCCAGCACTTCATCACTGACAAGGTAAAACCTGTCAATAACTGCTTCAAACCTTGAGCCGTCATCAAGTAACATTGTGTAATTTCCTTCCATTGTACCCCAGTTTGTATTTAAAGGACACTGGCTGCGGTACTCAAATGATTCACCGGGTTCAAGTTCAGGTGTGTAGCCAACAACACCCGGACCTTCAACTTTTTCCAAATCTCCTTCGGCATTAATAATTATCCAATGTCGGTAAAGAAGCTTTACTTTTTTATTACCGGAGTTTGTGATAATTACCTTATAGCTGAATTCATATCTGTTTTCCGCCGGGTTTGATTGCTCGGGAATATATTCCGGAAAAACCTGTACTCTTATACCATCGGTTGTAATATCGCTTCCAATTTTGGAAGATGATTGATTTTGTGAAGTTATAACATTTTGCATTTGTAATTTTAACAGATTATTTGATAATAATCAATTGAGTTTTGAGGGAATGATAAATTTTTGGATAAAATGGAAATAGTATTACAAATTAGAAATCCCCTCGTAAATCGGGGATTTCTAATTTCCTGAAAAAACTTACTTTATCAATACCATCTTTTTCACATCTTTAAACACGCCGGCTTCAATTGAATAGAAATATATTCCGCTTGCAAGATTCGATCCGTCAAAGTTAACACTGTATTTGCCGGCATCTCTGTATTCATTGTTTACAAGCCTTGCAATCTCTTCACCAATTGCATTATAAACAATAATTGTTATAAAATTACTTTGCTTCAGGCTAAAGTTGATCTCAGTAGTTGGATTAAAAGGATTAGGATAATTTTGTGATAATTCAAATTTAACCGGATTTTCAGTATGAATATTATTGGGTCTATCAGGAGAGCTTACCCAATATCCCATAATTGAAACAAAATCAGACATTACGGAAACATCGTCATATTTATCAACTGCAACAATTTTATATCTCCAATAATCGTTGTTATTATTATTTCCTAAAAGGCTGCAGCTAACCAATACACCATTATATGGATCATTATCAATAAAATTTGCAGTATCATTTGGAGAGTAATCGTCATATGTACCTATGTAATAATATGCGAGCGGTGGTATATTACTGTTATCTGAAGTTGCCCTGTAAATTTTATATCTCTTAAATGTACTGCTTATACCTGCTGATCTTACCATATCAGGCTCAAGGTTATTATCCCAGATAACCCTTGGTTATCCGTATGTGCCGTTGCAGGAAGCAATTTCGACCGATCTGTATACCATTGGTTTAGATGGGGGCGTAGCTTCAAGTATTGCATCTTCATCTTCAGTATTTGCTGCTGCCTGATATACTTTAACTGTAGCTACTTCGCTTGAAAGATTATCATAATAAATAAATATCCCTGTCTGGTTATTATTAATATCTTTTGTGTTCGGACTGGAATACGGGCTGAAGACCTGGTTATAACCTATCACCCAGGCATCCCACCTGTCACCCATTGTTTCCCTTGAGCAGTAAACTTCCTCGGCATTTGTAAATACCCTGTCTGTTCCTCTTACACCAAGGGATGTATGCCTTTTACCGGGGGTAAACCATTTATTATGATAGCCCGTACCAACAGAATATGTATAATCTGAAACGCTATGTCCATCTCTGCTGCTCATTCTTGTGTTATCATAAATGGCATCATATGGATTGTCATTATTTCTGCCAATACCTGATTTATAAAATACAGGCAGCTGCTGTGATGAGCTCCAATCAGGCGTTGAAGTGCCGTTTAGCCCCCAGTTCCATAACCCGTCCGCGCATTCAAGATCAACCATTGATTCAAAATTATTGCCTGCAGTTACATGATAAATATATATACCTTTGCTGTAGTCTCTGTATTGCTTAAATGGTTCACCCATTGCAGTATCACCAGCCATATTACAATCCCATGTATAAGTACCGTCACCTGCAATTCTTCTTCTGTTTGATACAAGGAAATACTCACCGCTGTTTGTTGTATTAACTTTCAGAATTTCGCCGGTGGTTTGCAGGTCTTCTAATTCAAATGTATGTGTGTCTCCGTCAAAAGTTGTTACGTTAGCTAAACCTACGGTTATAAGATCCTGCGGCGCAAAACCAAGCTCATACCCGAACGCATACTGAGAGCCATCACCCCCTGCAATAGTACTGTAAGGTCTGTGGTTGCCTAAAGTGTAATGGCAGTATTCATGTCTGAAGTAACCTATTGCAGCGCCAACAGGCATTTTCCATCCATTGATTCCCATAACGCCAGAGCCTTCATAACATAAACCGCAGCCGTTTATTTGTTTGTTGTAATTCAAAGTTGAGTAATTTACTCCCAGCAGACCTTAACCACCTGAAGTCATTCCGCACATATCCGCTCTTCTGAATTGAACATACATCATATCGATATTACCGTCTGATGTCATCTCAAATTCTTGAGTTGAACTGTTCCAGCTCCACAAGTCATAATTTCGCCAGTCTGCTCTTTCACTTAAATTACTACTTGTATCAAGTACTTTCATAACATCAAGCATAGCTTCAGTGTAACAATTTCCAGATGAATAATGAGTGTATTCATAAGGCAGAGTGATATGTTTTACGTCACCTATCATATCAAATTTATCGTTTGAGATCTTATTGAAATAGTTGCTTAAATAATAACCAGAATAAGCATTTAAGCCTAATTCTTTTTCCGGTGCAAACAGATCATTACCATAGGCGGGAATTTCGCCCGGTTCCCAATAGGTTGTTTCACCGGTATCATCATTTTTAAACTCTACATATACAAGCAAAACACGAAAATAAACATCCGTATTGTTTAAAGGCAAAGTGGACATAGGTTTTGCCATTCCGTCACCAAATGAAGAAGTGCCCGGAACATCAAAAGTATCAGGCATTCCGCAATTAAAATTATATAGCCACTGTGAATTTACCGTTACTGTAACCAATAACAATAAAATAATGATTTTTATATGTTTCATAGTATTATTTTTTATGTGTTTATAAATAGAAACATTATTTAAATTGCAACGGTTAA
>WBZR01000622.1_pt1 | contig 53938 bp, 32 predicted proteins | sample 5204231 | NCBI WGS metagenome assembly WBZR01 (sample SAMN12412403, study PRJNA552823) | activated sludge metagenome | isolation source: activated sludge from anammox sidestream of wastewater treatment plant... | place: USA: Virginia | collected 2017-08 | reverse complement strand
CGTCGCGCGCGATCGCGCCGTTCTGCGCGGTGACGGACTGCCCGCCGACGGTGCAGCCGAACAAGCAGCTCGGCAGCCAGGTGCACCTGCCGATCCTCAACTTCCAGGGCCAGGACGACGTGTGCCGGAGCTGGATCGAGGTGCAGTACCTCGGCTGCGATCCCTCCAAGGCCGTCCTGATCACGTGGGGCGAGCCGGGCTTCTGCCCGCCGCAGGCCGCGGGCCCGCTGAAGGTCGAGTGCACGGGCATGCTGGTGCCGGGCTCGAGCTGGAACATGCTCGGGGCGCAGATCCCGACCGGCTCCAAGAGCGGCATCCTGTTCAAGTTCACCGCGCAGCAGCTCTCGGACGTCGGGCTCGACGACGACCTCGGCTTCGACGACGTCATCGCCGACCTGATGTGCGAGGAGCTGTTCTTCGGCGTGGTCGGTGACGCCGACGACTACCGGCGGTTCAAGAAGGCCTACAACGAGGGCATCGAGTTCCGCGGGATCCCGCAGGACATCGCGGCGGGCACGGGCGTCCTGGCGGTCGAAGTGCTGCGGCACTGCCCGGGCGACATCACGCCGGGCGTCGAGGTGTCGAGCAAGTACAACGGCATCGCCGGGGTGCACCTGGGCACGTTCGACCCGATCTTCGGCGGGTTCTACTACTACGTGCCGCTCCTGTACGCCGACAAGGCGGGCCTGAACACCGTGATGTACATCCAGAACGGTGGCCTGGAGTGCTCGTCGGTCGAGATCTGGTTCAAGGCGCAGGACGACTGCCTGCGGGCGCGGATCTGCGACATCCTGACGCTGGCGCCGGGCGAGAGCTTCCAGTTCGACGCCACGGACTGCGTCGGGCCGGACTGGCAGGGGAGCGCGTGGATCCGCAGCTCGGAGCCGATGGGGATCGCGGTGGACATCGTGGGCCGCGACATCCTGATGACGTACATCGGCGAGCCCGGGAGCTACGACTACCTGATGGACCCGTCGGATCCGTTCGACAACCCGCTGCGGGTGAAGAACGGGAACCAGGTGGCGTACGGCCCGCTGATCTACAGCGAGTACCAGGGCTGGGACACGGGCATCCAGGTGATGAACCTCGACCCGGTGACGGCGGCGAAGGTGAAGGTCTACTTCTACGACCGGTCGGGCGACGTGATCACGACGCTGGTGGACTGGATCTGCCCGCGCGGCAGCCAGACGTTCTTCCTGCCGGTGGTGCACGACCTGCCCGGGAGCTGGGTGGGCTGGGCGCGCGCCGAGAGCCAGGAGTGGTGGACGCCGGGGACGAAGCCGGTGACGCCGCCGGACATCGCGGGCGTGGTGACGCTGCTGAAGTACAACGACGCGGCGCGGACGAACACGGTGGAGGGCATGGCGTACAACATGCTGCCCGAGCACAAGGCGTTCGACTGGCAGGTGGGCTTCGGCGGCGGCGGTCTGGACAGCGGCATCGGGACGATCGCGATCCCGAGCCTGCTCAAGGACCTGGACGGGCAGGGCGTGACGAGCGAGATCGCGGTGGCGAACCTGGTGACCAAGCCTGGGTTCACGGACTTCGCGATCTACATCTACGACCAGAACGGGCTGCTGGACTTCGTGTGCCAGAAGCTGCACGACCGGCAGGTGGAGTACATCGACCTGGCGACGTGGGGCTATGTCAACGAAGGCTTCAAGGGCAGCGCGGTGATCCGCGCGACGTTCTGGGAGCACGAGGTGTGGGACGACACCGGGTTCTTCCTGCGGAACCTGGTGGGCCTGGGCGCGGTGTCGGTGGAGCGCACGGGCACGCGGCTGGGCGAGGACGTGCCGGGCGACGAGGCGGCCGCGTCGCGGGGCATCCCGTTCACGAACGACGACCTGTTGAGCCACTGCTGGCTGGGCCCGAACACGCCGGTGTGCCCGGGTCAGCCGAAGGCGGTGAGCTTCTGCCCGAGCAGCTTCACGCTGGACTTCGGGACGGGTGCGATCCCGGACGTGACGACGGTGAACTTCACCGACAGCGTGCCGGCGTTCGAGTCGGGCGAGCTGACGTGCGTGATCACCGACGCGGTGATGGAGCTGTCGATCGACCACACGTGGATGGGCGACGTGTCGGTGACCCTGTTGTCGGAAGACGGCCAGGGCACGATGTTCGGCGGGATCTGCGGGTCGACGGACGACTGGCGCGGGTTCCTCGACGACAAGTCGGCCAACGCCGTGACGACGCGCTGCGGGCAGGCCAACACGGGCGGCGACGCCCGGACGCAGAGCGGCTCGGGCCTGAGCGGCCTGAACGGCACCGACCCGCGGGGCGACTGGACGCTGCGCATCGCCGACACGGTCGGCGGCGACTCGGGCACGCTCGAGAAGGCGATCCTGAAGATCAAGGTCGGGGAGCTGGTCGCACCGTAACCTGACGACGACCGCGGCGGGCGCGCCGGCCCGGACGGCAGCGCGCCCGCCGCACCGAGAAAACGCACCGGGGCGCAAGCGATGCTTGCGCCCCGGTCGTGCGTCTGGCGGCCGTCGCTGCGTCGCGCCGAGAGGTGGCACACCACACGGTGCGAGGGCCACGGCGACTTCGAGGTATAATCGGCAGCCATGCACGCCGACCCGACAGACCACGCGCCGCCGGCCGGTGCTTCGTCGACCGATGACGACGAGGCAGCCGATCCCCGGACCGACGTCCCGCTCCGAGCGCGTGAGCTGTGGCGCGTCGGCGGCGCGATCGCGGCCATGGCGCTCGTCGTCTTCGGCCCGGGCCTCCGCGGTGCGTTCGTGTACGACGACCACCACCAGATCGTCCAGAACCCGCTGGTCCAGGACCCGGGCGCCACGTGGCAGGCGCTGACGTCGGACGTGTGGGCGTTCACCGGGGATGCGTCCGGCGCAGGGAGCAATTACTGGCGGCCGCTGTTCGTCGGCTGGCTCATCCTCAACAGCCGCCTGTGGGGCGTCGAGGACGCCGTGGGCTGGCACGTCACCAGCCTCGCCGCGCACATCCTGGCGTGCGTCGCGGCCTACGCGCTCGCCCGGCTGCTCGGCCTCGGGCGGGTCGTCGCCGGCGGCATCGCGGCCGTCTTCGCCGTCCACCCCACCCGCGTCGAGGCGGTCACGTGGGTGTCGAGCAGCCACGACCCCTTGTGCGCCGCGGCGCTCTGCGTGTCGCTGGCCGCCGTCGTGGCGGCCCCCGCCATGGGGAACCGCCGCGCCGTCGGTGGCGCGGTCGCCCTCGTCGCCTACGCGGTCGCGCTCGGCACCAAGGAGATCGCCGTCCTCTTCCCGGCCGTCGTCGCCACCACGCTCTGGGTGCGCTGGCCCGCGGGCGCGGCGGGGCGGGCCCGCGGCGTGCTCGTCGGCACGCTGCCGTTCCTCGCGCTCGCCCTGGCCTATTGGGTGGCGCGGGCGGCGGTGTTGGGCTACTGGTCGGTGCGCAACCCGTGGTCGCCGGGAGCCGCGGCCGTCGCGCTGTCGATCCCCGAGACCTTGGCCTTCTACCTGCGGCAGGTCGTGTGGCCCGTCGGGCTGGGGCCGGTGTACCCGCTGCGCGCCGTGACCCCCGCGACCGCCGGCTGGGGCAGCCTTGTCGTCCCATCGGTCGTCGCCGTCGCGTTCGCGGCCGCCGTCGTCGCCGTGTCGCGGCGCGACCCCCGGGCGGCGGTCGGCGCGGCCTGGCTCGGCGCGACGCTCGCCCCCGTGCTGAACGTCGGCGCCTTCCACCCGGAACGGATCGTCCAGGACCGCTACCTCTATCTGCCCCTCTTCGGGGTGCTGCTCGTCCTCGGGAGCACCTTGGCGGCGGCACGCCGACGGCGGTCATGGCCGGCCGTCACCTTCGATCGCGCCGTGGCGGCCGGCACCGGCGCCGTCGTGCTCGCGCTCGCCGCGCTCGCCATGCCGTACACGCGGGTCTGGGGCAGCGACCTCGCCCTGTGGCAACGGGGTGTGCGCACCGATCCCGGCTCGGCGTTCGCGTGGGCGCAGTACGGGGCGTTCGCGCTGCAGGCCGGCGACGCCGCCGAAGCCGGCGCCGCGGCGGACCGCTCGCTGGCCATCATGCCGCTCACCGACGCCATGATCCTGCGCGCCGACGTGGCCATCCACGACCAGGCGTGGAGCCGAGCCGAAGCGGCGCTGCGCGAGGTGCTCGCCGTCTATCCCGATCACCTCGACGCCCACGAGCGGCTGGCCGTGGCGCTGCAAAACGCCGGCCGGCTCGACGACGCGGCCGCGGCGCTGCGGGCCGCCCGAACTGCCGTCCCGGCGGCCACCTGCCGCCTCACCACGCAGCTCGCCGTGATCCTCTACCAGGCCGACCGCAAGGCCGAGGCGCTGGCGGAGCTCGAGGGCGTGCGCGACCGGGTGGCGGGCGAGCGGAGCGCCCTCTGCCGCGAGGGCCTCTTTCGGCTCGGGCAGCTCTACCACGACGCCGGGCGCGCCGAGGACGCCCGGGGCGCGTTCACGGCCTTCCTCGCGGCGAGCGCGCCGTACCACGACGCCCGCACCCGCGAGACCCGCGCCCTGGCGGAACGGTACCTGGCGCCTTAGCGGTGCCGGCCCGCCCCCCGCCGGCGGCCGGCCGAGCGGCGCCGTGCCGGGCACGGGCGATGGGGCGCGGGGGCGCGGTGCGCCCAGGATGCCGTCTCGGCGCGGCAAAGCCGCCATAACGCCGACACGGGCGGACCCGTCAACCCTCCGCGATGCCGCGCGCGCCGCGGCCTGCGGTCGGCCGAGCCGGGCCGACGCTTTGCCGACGGGACGTCGCCTGCCGGCCGTCCTCCGGACACGATAGCCTTGAAGCCCAAGAGGTGCATCGATGACCACCGGCGTCCCCCCACGACCGGTACGCCCGCACGGACCCTGGCTGCTGGCGGCGGCGGGCCTCGTGCTCGCGGCCGTCGCGACGACGGCCGGCGCGATCGGCGGGCCGCCGACCGCAGCGCTGGCGGAGATCGAACCGCCCTGGCCTGGCGCCGGCGCCGGCCGGTGGATCACCCACGCCAACGGCGACCGCATCAACCGCCTCCTGCGCGAGGACGGCGTGGCCTGGGCCGCCACCGACGGCGGCGGGGTGGTGCGGTGGGACCTCGCGTCCGGCGACTTCGACCAGCTCCTCGCCCCGCAAGACGGCCTGCCCTCGAACGTGGTCCACGACCTCGCCCGCACGCCCGACGGGGCGCTGTGGGTCGCGACGGCGCGCGGGCTGGCCCGCTGGGATGCGGCCGCGCGGCGGTTCCGCGCCGTGACGCCCGATGTGTCGCCGGGCATGCCGGCGCGCGTGACCACGGCGCTGGAAGCCGCGCCCGACGGCCGGCTGTGGGTCGGGTTCGCTCAGGAATGGGATCCCTCGCGCCCGCACCCCGAGACGCGCGAGCCCGGCGCCTTCAAGCCCGGCGGGCTGGCGCGCTACGCGCCCGCGACCGACACGTGGGACGAGGAGACGCACGTGTCGCTGCGCGGCAGCATCAAGGACGAGGACTACAAGACGATCCCGTCGGAGAACATCACCGACCTGGCCACCGGGTCCGACGGCATCCTGTGGATCGGCACGCGGCCCTACCACGTGTGGAACGCCAAGGCCTGCGACGACAACGACTGCCGCAAGGACGCGCCGGGCTACTGGGTGCCCGCCGGCGGGGGCCTGGCGGCCCGCCAGGGCGACACGTGGGCGGCATGGGTGTCGGCGCAGTCGTCGAGCAGCTGCTTCGGCTCGCACGTGACGGCCCTCAGGGCCGATGCCGGCGGCCGGATGTGGGTCGGCACGCTCGGGCACGGGCTGCTCGTCATGCAGAACGGGCTGCGCAAGACGGGCTGCCAGTCCGGGCAGCCGTCGTACACGCGGCCGAAGCGGGCGGGCATCGACGGGGGCCTGCGCGGCAACTCGGTGTGGTCGATCGACGTCGACGACCGGGGGCACGTGTGGATCGGCAACGGCGACGGCTCCGCCGTCGGGCGCGGGATCGTCATCCTCGACCACAACGGCACCTTCGACGACAGCACCGGATGCGAGTGCCCGACCCGCAGCGACGACACCTGGACGTACCTCGACTTCGACGGCGCCCCGGGCGACAGCGACGCCCTGGTCACCGCCCTGTCGGTCGGGCCGGGCTCGACGCTGCTCGGCACGCGCGACCACGCCAACGGCGACGGGTTCGGCCTCCGGGCGCTCCACCCCGCGGAGGAGCGCTGGGAGCCCTTGCGCACCGCCGACCGCGGCCTGCCGAGCAACCACATCGTCGACCTGGCGCACAACGCCGTGACGGGCGAGATCTGGGCCACGTTCCGCTCGCGCGGCGTCGGGCGGTTCGACGGGCGCCGCTGGCAGTCGTGGCGGATGTTCGGCCCCGGCGCGCAGGTGGCCAGCGTGACGCTCGACACCCGCGCGGGGCTGGCGCGCCTGCCGGTGGACCTCCCGACGGCCGAGGCGTTCGTCAGGGCGTTCCCGGTCCTGCCCGCGATGGTCCGTGTCGGCGACGACCCGGTGTTCTACCGCGTGCGCCGGTACGTCCCGCCGGCGGGCAACCTCAGCGCGATGCTCGAGGTCACGCCGAAGCTCGGCCGCACGGCCAAGGCCGGCACGCGCGTGTTCACCGTCGACCGCGGGCCGGCGAGCGACCAGGCGACCCAGATCGCCGTCGACGGCGACGGCAGCGTGTGGGTCGGCGGGCGCGAGACGGTGTGGCTCGGCCAGGACTGCCCGTCGGACCGCGCCAGCACCGGCGAGTGCTGGCTCGACGGCGGGATCGCGCGCTGGGACGGCAGCCGCTGGCAGGCCTACGACCAGGAGAACAGCGCGATCCCCGACCAGGAGGTCCAGTCGGTTGCGCTGGACCAGCGGGGCCGGGTCTGGGTCGGCACCGGCAACGGCAAGTCGGAGGGCAATGGGATCGGCATCGTCGACCCCGCGACCGGCGACTGGACGGTGATGGACCGCACCGCGCTGCCGGCCCAGCAGCGCTTCGGCAGCAACGGGATCGCCGACATCGACGTCGACCCCGAGAACGGCGACGTGTGGGTGGCCCACCACGGCGTCATCGAGTACCACGAGAACCTGAGCGGGTCGTACGACCGCGTGTACACGGGCGGGGGGGTGTCGCGGTGGGACGGCACGGCGTGGCGCACATGGGCCAAGCCGGCGGCGCGCCTCACCGCGTTCGGCCCGGCCGGCGACCTCGCGAGCATCCTCGTCGACCGCGTCCACGGCCGCGTCTGGACCGGCGCCTGGGTGGACGCAGCCGAGTTCCACTGGCTCCAGGGCTACGGCATCAACGCGTCCGTCAACTGGTGTCCGCTCTCGACGTGCACCGACGGGGGCTGGGAGAGCCGGGTGTGGCCGGAGGACGGCACGGTCGCCGACATCGCCCTGGACGCCGGGGGGCGGGTGTGGGTCGGCACGCACCGCAACGGCGTCGGCATCGTGCCCCCGTCCAACGGGGTGAAGCTGTGGGACGGCAGCGCCTGGTACCACCTGTCGCCCGACGACTCCGGCGTGGTGGCCGACGAGGTCACCGCCCTGGTGCAGGCTGGCGGCAGCATGTGGATCGGGTCGTTCGGCCTCGGCATCAGCGAGTTCGTCGCGGTGCCCCCGGCCACCCCGACGCCCGCCGACACCAGCTCGCCGAGCGACACCCCCGCGCCCGCGCCGACGGCCACGCCGCCGGCCACGCCCACCGACGAGCACACGCCGACGCCCGAGGCGTCCGCCACGCCGACCCCGACCGCCACGGCCCGCCCGAGCGCCACGCCGACGGGCGGATGCTACGCGGGCGCGCCGTGCGCGCTCTTCGTGCCGCTGGTGGTCAACGGCGACGGGTGCGCGGCGTGCCCGCCGCCGACCGCGACGGCGCGCGGCGCGCCCGCCACGCCCGTGCCTTCCACGACCGGGCCTCCCGCCACCGACACGGCGGCGCCGACGCCGAGCCCGTCGGCCACCGCGACGGCGACGGCGTCCGCGACGCCGGTGCCGCCGACGGCGACGGCCTCAGCCACGCCGACGATGACGGCCACGCCGTCGCCGTCCCAGACGCCGGCCCCATCCGCCACACCCACGCCAAAGGTGGCGCCGCTCGGCACGTGGTCGCTGTTCGAACCGGCCCCCGGATTGCGCATCCCGAACGTCGACTTCTTCGACGTGCACGGCTCGTCGCCCGGCAACGTGTGGATCGTCGGCGCGAAGGGCACGGCGCTGTTCTGGGACGGCCAGGAGCTCTTCATCGAGACGCTGCCGACACAAGAGGACCTCACGCGGGTGTTCATGCTGTCGGACCGCCGCGGGTACATCGTCGGCACGAACGGCACGGTCTTCGAGATGCGGTCCGGGCGCTGGGCCCGCGCCGCCACCGGCAGCATCTCCGACCACTGGAACGCCGTGGGCGCCGTCGAGGTCGGCGGCGCGCCGCGCGCGTGGATCCTCGGCAACGACCGCGGCAACCGGCTGTTCTTCGACGGCCAGCAGTGGGCCCCGACGTCGCCGGACGACCGCAACACGAACCACAAGTACACCGGCGTGGCGGTGCTCGGCCCGACGCGCGCGTTCGCGGTGCAGTCGGGCTCCGGCGGGCGCATCTTCGAGTGGAACGGCACCGCCTGGCTGCCGGGCCCGTCCCCTGGCCCGATGCACGACATCCACATGCGCTCGGCGACCGAGGGCGTGATGGTCGGCGACAACGGCAGCGTCTGGCAGATCGGCGCCACCGGCACGTGGTCGGCGATGCCGCAGCGCCCCCCGGCGCGCGGGGCCACCCTCAACACCGTCTACATGGCGGGCCCGGAGCGCATCTTCGCGGGAGGCACGTTGACCAGCCTGTTCATCTGGAACGGCGCGGGTTGGGTGTCGCAGACGGTGCGGGCGTCCAGCCGCGACGTCCAGGGCATCTGGGTCAGCGACGACGCCGCCGACGGCTGGGGCGTCGGCAAGGGCGGGCTGCTCATGAGGTATCGATGACCGCGCCGCCGTGGGACCGCGCGCGCGCCGTCCGCCGCCGGGCCGTGACCGCGTCGGCGGTCGTGCTGGCGCTGGCGGGGCTGGCGGCGCCGCCCGCCTCGCGGGCGGCGCCGGATCCCGGCGACCCGGGCGATCCGCTCGACCGCCGGCGCTGGACGACCGTCGCCAACGGCGACGAGGTCCTGGCGCTGGCCGCCGACCCGGCGGACCCCGGGCGGCTGTGGGCGGGGACCGAGGGCGGCGGCGTGGTGATCTGGGACGTGGCGCAGGGCGACTTCGCGCAGCACGTCTTCCCCGCGCCCGACGGCCCCGCGGACAACGTCGTCCACGACATCGCCTTCGATCCGTCGGGCACGGCCTGGCTGGCCACGCGCACCGGCGTCACGTACGCGGACGGTGCGGAGTGGGGCCATTTCGCTCCGGGCGCGCTCGACCCGCCGGACGTGCGGGCCATCGCGGTGGCGGCGGACGGCACGGTCTGGGCGGGGGGCCCCGGCGGCCTGGCATCGCTGCCGGCCGGGCGCGCGGCTTGGCGCGATCACCCGGCCGTGCCGTACAAGCCGCGCGAGCCGACCGATCGCGACGGCCCCGGCTTCGGCCCGGTGGTGGACCTGGCCTTCGACGGGCGCGGCGACCTGTGGGTGGCCCACGGCCGCGGCGGCGTGGACGAGCGGCCGGCGCTGTCGGTGCGGCGCGCGGCCACCGGCCGCTGGGACCACGTGGCGGCCACGCCGCCCGACGGCGCCCCCGAGACGGGGCCGCCGACCGACCAGGTGATGGCGCTGGTGTTCGACGCCGCCACCGACCGGCTGTGGGCCGGCACCTGGGGGCGCGGCGTGGTGTATTACGACGGCGCGCGGCGCGCCTGGCGGCGCCCGCCCAACGACGGCCTGTGCAGCGCCTTCATCTGGTCGCTCTTCGCGCGCGGCGGTGCGGTCTGGGCAGGCTGCGGCGACGACTGGCGCGGCCGGGGCATCGCGCGTTGGGATGGGGTGGCGTGGGAGGCTTGGACCACGGCCGACGGCCTGCCGGACGACACCGTGGCGGCCATCGCCATGGCGGGCGGGCGCGTATGGCTCGGCGCCAACGGACCGCACGCCGGCGGCCACGGCATCGTCGCCTTCGACGCCCACGCGGGCCGGGCGGACGGCCCCCGCCTCGTGACGCATCCGCGCACACCGGCGTCGAACGATGTCACCGCCGTGCTGATCGGGCCCGACGGCGGGCGATGGGTCGGCACGCGCGGCGCGGGGCTGCTCGGCCAGCCGGCGGGCGGGGGCGATTGGGCGCAGCACACCGTGGCCAGCACCGGCGGCAGGCTGCCCGGCGACACCGTGACCGACCTGGCCTGGCGCAACGGCACGCTGTGGGTGGCCACGACCCAGACCAAGGTCGACGGCCGGCAGCTCGTCGACGGCGGGGTGGGCCGGCTCGACACGGCGCGCGGCGCCTGGCTGCCGGCATTGACCGCCGCGACCTCGGGCCTGCCCGCCAACGATGTCGGGAGCCTCGCCGTCGACGCCGCGGGGCGCGTCTGGATCGGCCTCGGCGCCGCGGTCGGCGGACCGGCCAGCCCGGATGCCACCCACGCCGGCCACGGCCTCGCGGTGTACGCGCCCGAGGCGGACCGGTGGACGGTGCATCGCTTCGACAAGCAGCGCCCCAAGGCGCTCGTCGGCGACACCGTGATGGACGTCGCCGCGGCGGGCGACGACGTCTGGCTCGCCGCGAGCTACCACCTCGACGGCGGCGAACTGCGCAGCTTCGGCGGCGGCGTCAGCCGGTGGCGCGGCGGCGCGTGGGCCGGATGGGGCAACGGCGACGCCGGGCTGCGGACGTGGAGCGGGCGGCCGGGCGTGCCCGGCTCGACGGCGTTCATCACCGGGGACGTGCGGTCGATCCTCGCCGCGGGCCCGGACGACGTGCTCGCCGGCACGTGGTCGATCGAGGGCGACGGGTCGGTGGTCGACCGGTGGCCGGACGTCGACGCCGTCGTCAACCGTTGGGACGGCGCCGCCTGGTCCCCGACGGTGTTCGCGGGCGCCGGATGGATCGCGGCCCTCGCCCAGGACCCCGCCGGGCGCGTGTGGGCGGGCGCGACGCGCGGGCACGACCGACACGAGGTGTCGCTCACCGGCGCGCCGCGCGACGACGCGGCCGCCGGGCTCTTCGTGCGCGAGGGCGGACAGTGGCGCACCGTGGACCCGGCAGCGGGCGTCGCCGCCGGCGCGGTCACGGCCCTCGCCGTCGATGCCGCCACGGGCTCGGTGTGGGTCGGCACCGAGAACGGCGGGCTGTCGGTCTTTGCCCCGCCGACGGCGCGGCCGACGGATGGCCCGCCGACGGCGACGGTGCCGGTGCCCACGGCGTGCGGCGCGTGCGCATCGCCCACGCCGAGCGGCGGGACGCCGCCGCCCGGAACGGCGACGCCGCCCGACCGGCCGGTGCGCACCGCGACGCCCGAGGCATCGCCGACGCCGCGGGCCGGCGCCCGGCTGCACCTGCCTTGGGCGTCGACGCACGTCGCGCGCCTGCGCCGGCCGTGAGGCCGCGCGCCACCCTCACGCCGGCTGCAGGATCCAGTCGAGCGCGCCCCGGAGCCCGGCGCTGCCGGCCGGCCATCCTGCCGGCAGCCGGGTGGTGGCATCGATCCGGGCCGTGGCGAGCTGCGCCGGCACGAGACCGATGGCGTGCCGCAGGTCGGCGCCCCGCAGGTCCGCGCCCGCCAGATCGGTGGCCCGCAGGTAGGCCCAGCTCAAGCTGGCCCCGGCGAGATCGGCCCCCCGCAGGCTCGCACCGCTGAGGTCGGCGGTGAAGAGGTCGGCGCCGGCCAATGCCGCGCGCGGCAGGCATGCGCCGCGCAGGTTCGCCCCGTGCAGCCGGGCACGGCCCAGTCGGGCGTCCGCGAGCTCGGCCCCGCGCAGGTCGGCGTGGTCGAGGTCGGCCTCCGTCAGGTCGGCGCCCGTCAGGTCGGCACGGCGCAGCGTGGCCATGTGGAGGTGGGCGCGGGAAAAATCCGCGCCCGCCAGATCGGCGCCGGGGAGAAACGCGTAGCTCAGGTCGGGACGGACGTCGGGGGCGCGGCGCCGCCAGGCGTTCCAGGCGGCTGCGGACTGGGTGAGCAGGTCGAGTTGCAGGCTGTTGGCCATGTCGGTCTTCCTCGGGCAGGGGATTTGGCATGTCCCCGTGCAAGAGTCGCGCCAGCCCGACCGATCTCCACCATGGGATCAGGGCTGGGCGCGCTCCGTGTCGTCGAGGATCTCGACACAGCCCCGATCGCCGTCGACGCGCACCCGCTGGCCGGTGCGGATGAGCCGCGTGGCGTCGAGGACGCCGACGACGGCGGGGATGCCGTACTCGCGGGCGACCACCGAGCCGTGGGTCATGAGGCCGCCGACCTCCATCACCAGCCCGGCCGCGTTGATGAACAGCGGCGTCCAACCCGGGTCGGTGAACGGCGCCACGAGGATCTCGCCCGGAGACAAGACCTCGGCGGTCGGGTCGATGACGACGCGGGCAACGCCCTCGACCTGCCCGGCCGAGGCGGCGCTGCCCGGCAGCGCGCCGGGCGGGAGGTCCGTGCGGCCATAGGTCACGTGTGGGATCTCGCCGTCGCTCGTCATCACGCGCGGCGGCCGGAGGTGCCAGTGGCGCCGGTGCTCGGCCCGCCGCGCCGCGACGCGCGGGCGCACGTCGACCGCCGGCGCGTCGAGCGCCGCGACCAGCTCGGCCAGGCTGAGGAACCACACGTCGTCGGCCGCGTCGAGGCGACCGGCGGCCACCAGGTCGTCCGCGGCCGCCTCGACGACGCGCTTGACGCGCCAGAGCACCTGGACGAGCAGGAACTTGGGGTGCTCGCGCACCGACAGCAGCCCGCGCGCGGCGTGCGCGAGCCGGCGCACCACCGCGGCGCGCGCGAAGCCGACCACCCCGCGCCGCGCGGCGGCCTCGAGCCGCGCGGCGGCCGCCTCGCCGTCCGCCACCTGCCGCGCGTGGCGGGCGCGGTGCGTGCCGCCGGTCTCGTGCTGCAGGCTCCCGACCACCACCTGGAGCAGCGGCGACGGGTCTTCGGCCCACCGCGGGCGCGTGATGTCGATCTCGGAGGGCCCGCGCATCCCGTAGCGGTCGAGGAACGCCCGCCACGCCGACAGGAACGCGTCGCCGCCGTCGACCGACCCGACCGCGGCGAGCGCCGCCGCAGGGGGCTGCGAGGTCAGGCAGGCCACGACCGCCGGGTGCCGGCGCGCCACGTCGGCGAGGTCGCCGACCTCGAGGTCCATCTCGGTGGTGGCGTTGCCGCGCAGGCCTCGCAGAATGGCGTCGACGCCGGCCGGGTCGCCGGTCAGGCGGACCAGGAGCAGCCGACCCAGCATGCCGCCGGCAACCACCGGCATGAGCTTCACGACAAGCCCCGCAAACACCGACCCGACGAGGGTCTGGGCCGCGCGCAGGCGCGCGGGGCCCGGCGCGGCGGCCGCCAGGGCGCGGTCGACGTCGGCCAGCGCCGCGGCGATGGCGCGCTCGACACGCGCGACGGCGGTGTCGGGATCGCGCCAGACCAGCCACCGCAACGCCTCGGCCAGGACCGGCAGCACGAACCGCGCGGTGTCGCGCGGCCGGATCCGCCGCCGCAGGCCCTTCAGCCCGGCGACGAACGCGTCGCGCCGGACGACCTCGCCGACCGCTTCGGCGATGAGCACGTCGGCGATGGTGAGCACCCGCGGCAGCGCGCGGCGGGCACGGGCCGTGACGAGCATCGGGGTGAGGTCGACGTACAGCCGCCCGCCCGCAGCCGTCATGAAGTCGGACTCGTCGCGCGGGCGATCGAGCTTGCCGACCGGGATGAGCGTCCGCAGCACCGACCGGCCCAGCGGTGGGATCGGGTCGGTCATCACCTGGACGTGGCTGAAGCTGAGGTACACGTGCAGCGCGTCGTCGCCCGGCGGCGGCTCGGGCAGCGGGTACAGCGACGTGATCGGGCGCGACTGGACGATGAACACCGTGCCGGCGGCGTCGATGCACCACTCCACGTCTTGGGGCCGGCCGTAGTGCGCGGCGATCCGGCGCCCGAGGCGCGCCAGGGCCACGGCCTGCGCGTCGGAGAGCACCCGGGCGTGGCGCTGCGCCTCGGGCAGCGTCTCGCGGAACGTGCCGCCGCCCTGCAGCGGGCGGATCGCGATCGGCTTGTCGCCGACCTGGACGTCGACGAGCCGATCCGTGCGGGCGTCGACGCGGTAGAGGTCGGCCGACACGATCCCCGACACCAGCGCCTCGCCCAGCCCGAAGCCGGCGTCGATCGACACGACGTGGCGGTGGCCGGTGAGCGGATCGGCGGTGAACAGGATGCCCGACACCTCGGGATCGACCATCCGCTGGACCACCACCGAGAGCTTGACGTGCCGGTGGTCGAACCCGTTCTGGGCACGGTAGAGGATGGCCCGGTCGGTGAACAGCGACGCCCAGCACGCCCGGACGGCGTCGAGGAGCGCGTCGTCCCCGCGGACGTTGAGGTACGTGTCCTGCTGCCCGGCAAACGACGCGTCGGGCAGGTCTTCGGCGGTGGCGCTGGAGCGCACCGCGTAGGCGTGCCCGGCGCCCGCGGCCGCCCACGCGGCGCGGATGGCGTCGGCCACGGCGGGCGGCACGGGGCGGGCGACCAGCCGGGCTCGGATCGCCGCCCCGACCGCGCGGACGCCCTCGACGTCGCCGGGGGCGAGGGCATCGAGGGCCGCGAAGGTGGCGGCGCCCGCGTCTTCGACCCCGTCGCCGGCCCGGGCGGCCATGAAGGCGTCGAACGCCGCCGTCGTGACGCAGAAGCCGGGGGGAATCGGGAACCCGGCCCGTGCCAGCTCGCCGAGGTTCGCCCCCTTGCCGCCGACGTCGGGCAGCGATGCGGCGGTGATGCGGTCGAACGGCAGGACCCAGGGTGGGGTGGACATGCCGGACAGTATACCGCATTGCCGGAAAGGCGTCCGATGGCGGCGTCGTGTATCATCGGTGGCCATGCGAACCGAGCCCCCCCCCGCGCCCCGCGACCGGCGCGCCGCGCGCGTGCTGCGGGCATCGCTGATCGTCTCGGGCGCCTTCGTGCTCTCCAAGGCGGTGGGGCTGCTCCGCGACCGCGCCATCGCACACGCGTTCGGGGCGTCGCCGGAGCTCGACGCGTACGTCGCGGCGTTCCGCATCCCGGACCTGCTGTTCACGCTGATCGCCGGCGGGGCCCTGATCAGCGCGTTTCTGCCGGTGTTCGCCGAAGCGCTGGCGCGCGGCGACCCCGACGACGCCTGGACCGTCGCCAGCGGGGTGACCAACCTCGTGCTCGCGGCCACGGCCGTCGCCGCCGGGATCGCGGCGCTCGCGGCGCCGTGGCTGACCGCGCACGTCGTCGCCCCGGGCTTCGCGCCGGACCAGCAGGCGCTGACGGTCGACCTCATGCGGATCATCCTGGTCAGCACGCTGGTCTTCGCGTTGTCGGGCATCCAGATGGGCATCCTCAACGCGTTCCAGCACTTCTGGCTGCCGGCGCTGGCGCCCATCGTGTACAACGTCGGCATCCTGGCGGGCGCCGTGTGGCTCGCCCCGCGCTTCGGCATCCGCGGGCTGGCGTACGGGGTGGTTCTCGGCGCCGTCGCGCACCTCGTCGTCAAGGTGCCCGGGCTCGTCCGCCACGGATTCCGCTACCGCCCGACGTTCGCGCGGTCGCATCCGGCGGTGCGCCAGGTGCTGCAGCTCATGGCCCCGCGCATCGCGGCGTTGGCGACCGTCCAGGCGGTGTTCATCGTCAACACGCGCCTGGCGTCGAGCCTGCCCTCCGGCAGCCTGGCCGCGCTGAACTTCGCCTGGCTGATCAGCCAGATGCCGCAGACCATCCTCGGGACGGCCGTCGGCACGGCCGCGTTCCCGACGCTGGCCGAGCTGGCCGCGCGGGGCGACCGCGACGGGCTGCGCGCGACGGCGTCCGGCGCCGTGCGGGCGATGATCGCGCTCAGCCTCCCGGCCGCCGTCGCGATGGCCGTGCTGGCCCGGCCGATCGTGGCCGTCCTGCTCCAGACCGGCCGCTTCGACGCCGACGCGGCGCGGGCCACGACGCTCGCGCTCCAGATGTTCGCCGCCGGGCTGGTGGGGCACGTCGTGCTCGAGATCGTCGCCCGGGTGTTCTACGCGCGCAAGGACACGCTGACCCCACTGTACATGGCGGCGGGGGCGATGGGGCTGAACATCGTCCTGGCCTACGCCCTGGTCGGCCCGCTGGCCCAGGGCGGCCTGGCGCTGGCGAACTCGGTCGCCGTCACCGTCGAGGTCGGGCTGGGCTTGTGGCTGCTCCGCGGGCCGCTGGCCGGGGTCGACGGCCGGCGCATCGGCGGCACGCTGGCACGCGCGGCCGGCGCGGCCGCGGCGATGGCATTCGCCATGGCCGCCACGCTCGAGGGCCTCCCGTCGCCGGCGATCGCCCGGCTCGGGGGCGGCCCGCTGGTCGACGGCCTGGCCCGCGCCGCGCTCGCGGGCCTCGCGGGCGGCGCGGCCTACGTCCTGGCCGCGGTGCCCCTCGGCCTGGTGGACACGGGCATGCTGCGCCGGTGGGTCGGGCGCCGCTGAGGGTGCGCAGGCAAGGCATCGGCGGCCGGCGGCCCGGCGAGGCCCTGCCCTACCCCGGCGCCGGCGGCACCGCGCCGGGCGGCATGACCGCCCGCAGCGCGGCTGCGCGCGCCTCGAGCGTCGCCGCGTCGTCGGCGCGGAGCGTCACGTGGCCGACCTTGCGGCCGGGGCGGGGCGCCTTGCCGTAGTCGTGAAGGTGCGCGCCCGGGATGGCCAGGACGGCCGCCGCGTCGGGCATGGCGCCGATGCCGTTGACCATCAGGCTCTCGCCGACCGGGGCGGTCGCGCCCAGCGGCAGCCCGGCCACGGCCCGCAGGTGGTTCTCGAACTGGCTGGTCTCGGCCCCCTCGATCGTCCAGTGGCCGGAGTTGTGGACGCGCGGCGCCATCTCGTTGGCCACGAGCCGGCCGCCGACCTCGAACAGCTCGATCGCCAGGACCCCGACGTAGCCCAGACGGTCCAGGACACGCGCCGCCCAGGCCTCGGCCGGCGCCTGGAGGTGCGCGGCGGCGGGCGCCGGCGCCCGCGACCAGCGCAGGATGCCGGCGGCGTGGGTGTTGGCGACGAGCGGGTAGCACGCCGTCGCGCCGTCGTGGCCGCGCACCGCGAGGATCGACAGCTCACGGTCGAACGGCACGAGCCGTTCGACGAGCATCGGGGTGCCGTCGAGCACACGGCGGGCGGCCGCCACGTCGTCGACACTCCGCAGCCGCCACTGGCCCTTGCCGTCGTAGCCCAGGCGGCGGGTCTTCAGCACCGCCGGCAGCCCGATCGTGTCGAGCGCTCGCTCGAGGTCGGCCGGCGCGTCCACGGCCGCGAACGGCGCCGTCGCGATGCCCAGCGCCGCGAAGCACGCCTTCTCGGCGAGCCGATCCTGCGCCGTCTCGAGCGCCGCGGGCGGGGGGAACACGGGGACCTGCGCGGCGAGCGCGCGGGCGGCCGCCAGCGGCACGTTCTCGAACTCGTAGGTCGCGCGGTCGAGCCCGCCGGCAAAGCGCGCGACGACCGCCGGGTCGGCGAGGTCGCCGACGACGAGCGGCGCGACCCGCCCGGCCGGGGCGTCGGGAGATGCGTCGAGAAGGCGGACATCGAGGCCCAGCGGGTGGCCGGCGAGCGCCAGCATCCGCCCGAGCTGACCGCCGCCGAGGATCCCGATGCGCACGGCCGGCTCAGCCCACCCGCGGATCGGCGTGCTCGAGCACCGCCCGGGTCTGCGCCTCGCGGTGGCGCCGGACCGCCTCGCGGATGTCGGGATGGGCGTCGCCGACGATCGCCGCTGCCAAGAGCGCGGCGTTGACGGCGCCGGCGCGTCCGATGGCCACCGTCGCCACCGGCACGCCGGCCGGCATCTGGACGATCGAGAGCAGCGAGTCGAGCCCGTTGAGGGCCTTGGACTGGACCGGCACGCCGATCACCGGCAGCACCGTCTTGCTGGCGGTCATCCCCGGCAGGTGCGCGGCGCCGCCCGCCCCGGCGACGATGACGCGCAAGCCGCGCTCCTCGGCCGACGCCGCGTACGCGAAGAGGAGGTCGGGCGTCCGGTGGGCCGAGACCACGCGGACCTCGTGCGCGACGCCGAGCGACGCGAGCGTCTCGGCGGTGTGCGACATCGTCTCCCAGTCGGACCGCGAACCCATGATCACGCCGACGAGCGGTGACATGCGCTTCCTCCGTTCAGGACATGGCTCGGCCGCGCCGAACGGCGGCGCGGGGCGTCATTGTACCGCCTCAGCCATCGTATCGCGCAGCGGCGGCGACCCCATGCGGCGCCCGGGTTTCTGGGTGGACGTGCCGAGACCGTCGCCGCACGAGCAGCACGCCCGCGGCGAGCGCCACGAGGCCGACCGCGGCTGCCGTCGCGTCGCCCACGGTCGTCGCCAGCGCCTCCCAGCTGCCGGCGAACCCGTAGCCCAGGCCGAAGCACCACGCGATCCACAGCAGCTCGCCCGCCATGTCGATGGCCAGAAAGCGCGCGAACCGGTAGCCCGCGCGGCCGGCGAGCAGGTTGACCGGCCAGCCGAGCGGCGTGAGGATGAAGCGCGTGACGAACACGGCACACCCTCCCCAGCGCTCGAACAACGCGCGCGCCTCCCCCAGCCGCCGACCGTCGCCGGCGCGCCAGCCGAGACGGCCCACGGCAAACCCCGCGACGTCGCCGAGCACCGTTCCGCCCCACGCGCAGCCCAGCGTCGCGGCCGCGTCGAGCGTCCCCTGGCGCACGAAGGCGCCGGCCGCCATCAAGAGAAAGGTTCCCGGCAGCGGGGCGCCGAAGGCCCCGACCATCAACATCCCCCCGAGCGCGAGCGGGCCGAAGGACAGGACGACGGTCAGGAGGTCGTCGGCGGTGATCATGGGCGCGCGGTGCCGCCAGGTCGGCCCGGCGGCGCCGGGGCCGACGGCGTTGGGGCGGCCGCCGCGTCCCGCTCGGGCTCGCCGCCCGGCGGCCCCTCCGCGCCGTCGTCGCGCGGCCCGTCGCGCGGCGGGGGCGGCAGCCCGGCGTCGCGGTCGCGCATGAGGCGCACGAGGGCCGCCTGGACGGCGGCGCGCACCGCCTCCGGCGAGCGGCCCTGGTCGCGCGCGATGCGGGCGATGCTGGCACGTTGGTCGGCGGCGGGGTCGGCGCCGGCGGCCTCGAAGAGCGGCTCGGGCGGCACGCGGTACGCCCGCGCGATGTGCGGCAGCGTCATCCAGCCGCGGATCGCGCCGGCATCGGTCATGCCGGGGTGAAGCCCCGACCGGTGCAGGCCGAGGATGCCCCGCACCGCCCGCGCGCCGAAGATCACGGCGACGACGAGGCCGACGGCGATGAGGGCCTTGCCGAGACGCACGACGTGCCGGTGATCGAGCGGGCGGCGGTGGCGCATGGGCGGTGCAGCCGGGCGGGGCTCGGAAGCCGCGTGCCCGGGCGCCGCCAGGCGGGCCCGGGCCGCGGCCTTGCGCCTGCTACGCCGGAGCGTGCCAGCCGGCGTCGGCCCAGAGCTGGCCGCTGACGGCCGGGTTGGACGCCAGGAAGCAGATGGCGTCGGCGATCTCGGCCGGCCGGATGAGCCGGCGCAAGAGCGTGTTGGGCAGGATGTGCCGCGCGATCAGGTCGTCGCCCAGGCCGCGGACCATCGGCGTGTCGGTGTAGCCGGGGTGGATCACGGCGCAGCGGACGCCGTGGAAGATGGCCTCGTGGTCGAGCGTCGCCGCCACGCCGGCCAGTCCGGCCTTGCTGGCCGCGTACGAGATCTGCCCCTTGTTGCCTTGCGCCGACACCGAGCCGATGAACACGACCGAGCCCTGGATGTCCTCTTCCGGCTCCCAGCGGCCCAGGCCGCGGCGCTTGCGGTCGGCCGCGATGCGCGCCATCATCTCCAACGCCCAGTACGTCGGCGCGACGAGGTTGACGCCCAGCACCTCGTCGAACGTGTTCTGCGGGTAGATCTCGGCGTGGCCGGTGATCTTGTCGACCTTGACCGCCAGCGCGTCGCGGATGATGCCGGCGGCCGGCACGCAGATGCGCGGCACGCCCATCGACGCCTCGAGGTGGTCGAACACCGCCCGCCGGAAGTCGGCGGCGGTGACGTCGCCGACGAACGGCCGGGCGACCGGCCGGCCGACCGCGGCATCGATGGCCTCCGCCACCGCGCATGCGCGCTCGCTGCGGTCGACGACCGCCACGCCGGCGGCGCCGCGGCGCGCAAGCTCGAGTCCGACGGCCTCGCCGATCCCGCTCGCACCGCCGGTGACGACGGCGACCTTGTCCCGAATGTCCATGTGCTGTTGGTTCTCCCCCGTTTGCGATCTCGCGGCGCACAACGCTATCGACCACGGCGCCGGCGGTCAAGATATCGCGCGCGGTCGCCGGCCGCGCGGCCGGGCTTGACCCTCCACGGGCGATCCCCTAATGTATCCCGCACACCCCGACGCCCCGGAGATCGACGCCATGCTGGACATCAACCTCTTCCGCGAGTCCCCCGAGGTCGTCCGCGACGCGCTCGCGCGCCGCGGCGAGGACCCGGCGGTCGTCGACGCCGTCGTCGCGCTCGACGAGCGCCGGCGCGCCGCGCTCACCGAGGTCGAGGCGCTCCGCGCGCGGCGCAACGCCGAGTCCAAGGCCATCGGCCAGGTGCGCGACGCGGTCGAGCGCCAGTCGCGCATCGAGGCGATGCGCGGGGTCAACGCCCGCATCGACGCGGTCGACGCCGACCTGGCCAGCATCGAGGCCGAGCTCCAGGCGCGGCTCCAGCAGGTGCCGAACCTCCCGCGCGCCGACGTCCCGGTCGGCGCGAGCGAGCACGACAACGTGGTGGTCCGCCACGTCGGCGACCTGCCGGCGTTCGACTTCGAGCCCCGGCCGCACTGGGACCTCGGGCCCGCGCTCGGCCTCATCGACTTCGACCGCGGCACGCGCCTCAGCGGCAGCCGGTTCTACGTGCTGCACGGCCCGGGCGCCCGCCTCCAGCGTGCGCTGATCCAATGGATGCTCGACACCCACGCCGCAGGCGGGTACGCCGAGGTCTACACCCCGTTCATCGTGCGCGAGCAGTGCATGTGGAACGCCGGCCAGCTCCCGAAGTTCATCGACAACCTCTACCACGACGCCGAGGACGACGTGTGGCTCGTGCCGACCGCCGAGGTGCCGCTGACCAACCTCCACGCCGACGAGATCCTGGCGGACGACCAGCTCCCGCTCCATTATGTCGCCTACACGCCGTGCTTCCGGCGCGAGAAGATGAGCGCCGGCCGCGACGTGCGCGGCATCAAGCGCGGCCACCAGTTCGACAAGGTCGAGATGTACAAGTTCACGCGGCCCGAGGACTCGCCCGCGGCGCTCGACGCCATGCTGGCGGACGGCGAGGCGCTCCTGCAGGCGCTCGGCCTGCCGTACCGTGTGGTGCAGCTCTGCACGGCGGACCTGGGCTTCGGCTCGACGATCACCTACGACCTCGAGGTGTGGGCGGCCGGCTGCGGCGAGTGGCTCGAGGTCAGCAGCATCAGCGACTTCGGCAGCTTCCAGGCGCGGCGGGCCGGCATCCGCTTCCGGCGGAGCCGAGGCGCGCCGACGGAGTTCGTCCACACGCTGAACGGTTCGGGCCTGGGCCTGCCGCGCACGCTGATCGCCGTGATCGAGAACAACCAGCGCGCGGATGGGACCGTGGCGATCCCCGAGGTGCTGCAGGCGCGCATGGGGGCGAGCGAGATCCGGGGGTAGGACGCGATGGCCCCCGCCGAAGTCGACGCCCGCGGCGACGCCTGGTGGAGCCGCCCAGCCGCCGACCTGATGGCCGAGCTCGGCACGGGGCCGACGGGCCTGGCGGCCGCGGAGGCCCGCCAGCGGCTTCGGCGCGACGGGCCGAACGCCCCGCGCGTGCGGGCGCGGATCACCACGCTCGGCCTGGCGATCAACCAGGTCAAGAGCCCGCTCGTGCTGGTCCTCGTCGGCGCAGCCGCGGTCTCGGCGGCCGTGCAGGAGTGGGTCGACGCGCTCATCATCGCGTGCATCGTCGCCGCCAGCACGGTCCTCGGCTTCTGGCAGGAGCACGCGGCGTCGAACGCCGTGGCCGAGCTGCGGGCGCGGCTGCGCCTGACCGCCCGGGTGCGGCGCGGCGGCGACACGGCCACCGTGCCGGTCGAGGACATCGTCGTCGGCGACGTCGTCGAGCTCTCCGCCGGGAGCATCGTCCCGGCCGACGGGGTGGTGGTGGACGCGCGCGACCTCCACGTCAACCAGGCGATCCTGACGGGCGAGACGTTCCCGGTGGCCAAGGCCGCCGGCATCGCCGCGGCCGACGCCCCGCTCGCGGGTCGGACCAACGCGCTGTTCGCCGGGACGAACGTCCGCAGCGGCACGGCGACGCTGCTGGTGGTGCGCACGGGCCGCGGCACCGCCTACGGCGAGATCGCCGAGCGCCTGGCCGCCCAGGCGCCGGAGACGCAGTTCGAGCGTGGGATCCGGCAGTTCGGCTACCTCCTGACCCACGTGATGTTCTGGATGGTGCTGGCGGTCTTCGCCCTCAACGTCATCGACCGCAAGCCCCCGGTCGACGCGCTGCTCTTCGCGATCGCGCTCGCCGTCGGCATGACGCCCGAGCTCTTGCCGGCCATCATCAGCGTCAACCTCGCCAAGGGGGCGCGGGCCATGGCCGGGCGCGGCGTCATCGTGCGCCGGCTGAACGCCATCGAGGACTTCGGCAGCATGGACGTCCTGTGCACCGACAAGACCGGCACGCTCACCGAGGGCGTCGTGCGGCTCGACGGCGCGCTGGACGCCGAGGGCCGTCCGTCCGCCGCCGTGCTGCGCGCCGGCTGGCTGAACGCGCGCTTGCAGACGGGCCTGGCCAACCCGCTCGACGACGCGATCCTGGCGGCCGCCGGCCCGGCCGAGGGCGGCACGGCCGGCGCGACGGCCCGTGGGGTCGAGAAGCTCGACGAGATCCCGTACGACTTTGTGCGCAAACGGCTCAGCGTGGTGGTCCGCGACGGGGATGCGGCGCCGTCGATGGTGACGAAGGGCGCGTTGGAGCCGCTGCTGGCCGCCTGCGCGTCCGTCGGCGACGGACGGCATCCGCCGCAGGCGCTCGACGCCGAAGCCCGCGCCGCGATCCTCGCGCGCTTCCGCGCGTGGAGCGCCCAGGGGTACCGCGTGCTCGGCGTGGCCACCCGGCCGGTCGACCCGGCCGGGCGAAGGCTCGGCCGCGACGACGAGACCGACCTGGAGTTCCGGGGCTTCCTGCGGTTCTTCGACCCGCCGAAGCCCGATGCCGGCGCGACGGTCGCGGCCCTGGCGCGCCTGGGCGTCACGCTCAAGATCGTCACCGGCGACCACCACGCCGTCGCCGAGCACGTCGCACGCGAGGTGGGTCTGCCGGTGGCCGGGGTGCTGACCGGCGCGCAGGTCACGGCGCTGAGCGACGAGGCGCTGGTCCACCTCGCCGACCGGACCAGCCTCTTCGCCGAGGTCGACCCCAACCAGAAGGAACGCATCATCCTGGCGCTCCGCAAGTCCGGCCACGTCGTGGGCTACATGGGCGACGGCATCAACGACGCGCCGGCGCTGCACGCGGCGGATGCCGGGATCTCGGTCGACGGCGCGGTCGACGTGGCGCGCGAGGCGGCGGACTTCGTGCTCCTCTCGCGCGACCTCGGCGTGCTGCGCGACGGCATCGCGCAAGGCCGGCGGACGTTCGCCAACTCGATCAAGTACGTCTTCACGACGACGAGCGCCAACTTCGGCAACATGTTCAGCATGGCGGCCGCGTCGGCGTTCCTGCCGTTCCTGCCGCTCCTGGCGACCCAGGTCCTGCTCAACAACTTCCTGTCGGACTTCCCGGCGCTGACGATCGCCGGCGACAACGTCGACCCCGAGATGGTGGCGGCGCCGCGCCGGTGGGACCTCGCGTTCATCCAACGCTTCATGGTGCTGTTCGGGCTGGTCAGCGCGGCGTTCGACTTCGTGACGTTCGGCGTGCTGCTGTGGGTCTTCCGGGCCGGTCCGGCGACCTTCCGCACCGGGTGGTTCCTCGAGTCGCTCCTGACCGAGCTGGCGATCGCGCTGGTCGTCCGCACCCGGCGGCCGTTCCTGCGCAGCCGGCCGAGCCGCTGGCTGGTGGCATCGACGGCCGTGGTCGCGCTGGCCGCCGTGGCGCTGCCCTATGTCCCGGCGGCCGGCCGCGCGTTCGGCTTCGTGCCGCTGCCGCCGGCGCTGCTGGCGACGGTGATCGGCATCACGGGGCTCTACGTCGCGGTGTCGGAGGCGACCAAGCACGCGTTCTACCGGTGGGCCGTGGCGCCGAAGGGTTGAGGCCGGCGCCACAGGTCGATCCGAACGGGGCAGGGGGGTCGCCGGCGATCCGGACCCGATGCTAGAATGGGTCGCGTCACGTTCCCGGTCGGCCGTGCGTCCCAAGAGAAGGGGACGGGGCCGCCGTCGCGGCCCGACCCGCCCACCCTGCGGCTTGCCGACACGAGGGTCACGCGCCGCGAACCACGATCCAGGAGCGCACCATGTCTCGCCCCGGCCGCCTCTTCCGCACGACGTTCTCTTTCGCTCTCGCCTGCATGGCCCTCGCCGCCACCGTCGCCGTCCTCGGCCGGCTGAGCGCGCCCGCCGCGGCCGACGGCCCCGCGCCGGGACCCGGGCGCCCCGCGGCCGCGCGGATCGTCGCGCCGTCGCGCTTCGACGACGCGCTGCCGCCGCCGGCGCCGTCGGCCCTCCGCGCCCGCGAGGTCAACGCGTGGGTCGACGGCATCGCGGCCCGCTTCCGCGAGCAGGCCGACGACCAGCACGACCCGTGGGCGGTCATCGACCAGTGCGTGCGCACCGACATGGCCGGCAACCCGAACACCCCGGCCGACGACACCTCGGCCGCGTCGATCGCCATCGCCGTCGACGGCGTCATCACCTTCACACGTGGCTACGGCGTGAGGGACGCGGCGGCCGGGGGCGAGGTCGACGCCGCCACGCTGTTCCGGATCGGATCGACGACCAAGATGATGACGGCGGCGGCCGTGATGCAGCTCCACGAGGCCGGCAAGGTGGATCTCCATGCGCCGCTCTCGCGCTACCTCCCCGAGTACCGCCTGGGGTACCCGTGGCGCGCCGACGACCTGACGCTGCACCATCTCCTCAGCCACCAGACCGGGCACATCGACCAGTACTTCATCCAGGACCTGACGGCACCCTTGATGCGGTGGGTGCAGGCCACCGGCGCGCTGTCGCTGCCGCTGTACGCCCCGCCGGGGTCGTTCTGGAACTACGCCAACCCCAACTTCAGCCTGGCGGGCGCCGTGGTCGAGCGTGTCGGCGGCATGCCGTTCAACGACTACGTGGCGCAGCGGGTCTGGGACCCCGCGGGCATGCCGCTGACGACGCTCGACAGCCGCGAGGTCATCTCGACCGGCAACTACGCCACGGGCTACAGCGCCGGGCAGGCGCTGGACCCCACGGCGTGGGACATCCCGTGGCTGGGGCCGGCGGGCACGGCGTTCTCGACGCCGACCGAGATGGTGACGTGGGCGCTCGTGATGCAGGGCGGCGACGACGCGGTGCTGTCGGCGGCGTCGAAGGCGGCGATGCAGGCGCGCCACATCAACCTGGGCTACCAGCCGTGGGCCGATTACGGCTACGGGATCATGGTCACCGACTGGCGCGACAAGGCGGACCCGACCAAGCGCGTGGTGGTCTACGACCACGGCGGCAACATCTACGGCGGGTCGTCGCAGCTGTTCTGGATCCCCGAGCGCGGCGTCGCGGTGTCGGTGCTGGCCAACACGATCCGCTCGCTCGACAACGCCGCGGCGTGCGCGGTCGAGACGCTGGCCGGCATCGAGATGATCCCGGTCGACGGCGAGCGCAAGCCGCCGGCGGAGTGGGACGCGCACGTGGGCACCTACAGCATGATGGACCTCTTGGTGTGGCCGTGGTCGGCCAACGTCAGCCGGGTCAGCGACACGATGACGCTGGCGTTCGACGACGTGCCGGGCGGCGCCTTGATCCGGGGCGACACGATGCCGATGGCCTACGCGTTCGGCGACGTGTTCGTGGCGCGGGCGGAGTCGCTGGTGCTGCCGCCCGGCGGCATCGACTTCACGTTCATCCGCGACCGCGCCGACCCGTCGCGCGTGCGCTACATGCGCAACCGCAACGCGGTGGGCGAGCGGGTGGGGCAGTTCCCGCGGCGGGTGGCCGTGGAGGGCGCGGCGTGCGCGCCGGTGCGGTTCAAGAGCGAGCGCGACATGCCGGTGCTGTCGGTGCACGCGCGCGGGCTGTACTCGCCGACGCGCCTGGCGGACGTCCCGCTGGCGGCGGACAACCCGCTGGACCCGTCGACGTCGGCGATCAAGCACGGGTTCACGATCGCGGAGGGCGGCGCCGACATGGTCTACGCGGTGGCCGACACCGAGCCGGACGACGCGGTGGGGCTCTATCTGGTGGGCGACTTCAACGGCGACGGGAAGTTCGTGCTCGAGGACGGGGAGCTGGCCGCCCAGGGAATCGGCACGGGCGGCACGTCGCTGCTGTACGCGACGGATCCGCTGCCGGCAGGCAACTACGAGCTCTGGGTGCATGGCGCGCAGGTGGCCGGGGCATCGAGCACGGTCGACCTCGACGTCCGGGTGGCCCAGGGCCGCCACCTGCGGCTCGAGAACCATCCGCGCGGGCTGGCGGACGGCGCGTCGTGGGAGATGCGGGTCTGCGCCGAGGGGGTCAAGGCCCTCACCGGGCCGATGCAGGGCATGATCGAGTTTGCGTACGACTCGCCGCCGCGACGGTTCCGGATCATGGTGGACTGGGTGCCGGGGGCGGTGCCGCCGGGTCGGACGATCCACCTGCCGATGGCGCTCCAGGGGTATGCGATGCCTTAGGGATGGCGCGCCCGGCGGCCGCGCCCGGCAATGCCCGCCGCGCGCGGCCGCCTAGCTCCACCCCCGCCACCGGAAGTACAGCACCATCCCGGCCGGGATCGCCACCATCAACGCCAGGCCGAGCCCCAGGAGCGCCGGGTTGGCGAACGGCAGCGTCGTGAAGTTCATGCCGAAGAAGCCCGTGAGAAACGTCAACGGGAGGAACACGGTCGAGATCACCGTCAGGCGCCGCATGATCTCGTTGAGGTTGTTCGACTGCACCGACAGGTACGCGTCCAGCGCGCTCGACAGCAGGTCGCGGTAGGTGTCGATGCTGTCGAGCACCCGCAGCGCGTGGTCGTAGACGTCCTGGAAGAACACGACGGTCGCCGACGACAGGATCGGCGGGTCCCGCCGCAAGAGCACGTTCAGCACGTCGCGCTCCGGCGCCACGATCCGCCGCAGCGCGAGGAGGTCCTTCTTGAGGGCAAAGATCTCCCCCAGCGCCGCCGGGTCGAACCGATCGAAGATCGACTCCTCGAGGTCCTCGACCCGGTCCGCCACCGCGTCGATCACCGGGAAGTAGTCGTCGATCAGGTGGTCGAGCAGCACATGGAGCAGCGCGCCCACGTCCGACCCGATCACGTCCGTCCGCCGCTGCCAGTGGTCCCACACCCCGTCGATCGCGTCGATCGGCGCGACGTGCAACGTCACCATGTAGTTGGCGCCGAGGAAGATCGCCAGCTCGCGGATGTCGAGCACCCGGGGGGCATCGAAGCCGTTGCCGGCCGCCCGGCCGACGTCCATCGGTCGAGCGGCGAGGCCGCCGTCATCGCCTCGCGCCGGGCCGCCCGCCGCCTCGGCCACAGCCGCGGTCGCCCCGCCGAAGCGCAGTGCGTAGACCACCATGAAGTAGTAGTCCGGGAAGACGTCGATCTTCGGCCGCTGGTGCCGGCGCTCGACGTCCTCGAGCGACAGCGGGTGGAACGCGAACTCGTCGCGCAGACACGCCCACTCGTCAGGGGTCGGGCCGGCGATGTCCACCCACACGGTGTTCTCACGGTCGGCCACGGCCTCCCCGATCGACGCCATGTCCGCGATCGGCGTCAACCGCTCGTGCTTGCACGCGATGGCTCGCAGCATGACCGTCCCCCTGTCCCCCGCCCGTTCGGCGCGTCACTGGATCCAGATCGGGTCGCCCATCACGGCCGCCGGCCGCTGCCGGATCACGTCGACCAGCGCGCCCGCGAGCGCCGGCAGCTCCCGGAGCTGCGACCACGCCCACGAGCTCGGCAGGTAGGCGCGTCGGTCCGCCGCCACCGCCACCGCGTCGAGCCCCACGTGGCGGCACAGGAAGAGCGCGCGCGGCACGTGGAAGCCCTGGCTGACCACGATCACGCCCTTGAGCTGGAAGATGTGCCGCGCCCGGTAGCAGCTGTCGTACGTCCGCCGGCCCGCATAGTCCGGCTGGATGTGCGACGCCGGCACGCCGCGCGCCACCGCGTAGGCTGTCATCTCGCCCGGCTCGTTGTAGTCCACGTAGCGGTTGTCGCCGCTGAAGAGCAGGCGCTCGACCTTGCCCGTCTCGTAGAGCCGCACCGCCGTCTCGACCCGGTCCTCGAGCATCGGGCTCAGCCCTCCGCCGCGGTAGATCCCCGCCCCGAACACCAGCGCCACCCGCCGCGCCGGTACCGAGGCCGCGTCGAAGACCAGGGGGCGGTACCACACGCCGACCGCCAGGCGCCAGGCCACCGGCAGGCAGAGCCCGAGGGCCAGCCCGACCGCGAGCCAGCGCACCGCTGCGCGCACGGCCCTACGCATCCGCCGCCTCGGCCGCCAGCGCCCGCAGCAGCGTCCGGGTCCGGGCCAGCCGCGCGAGCCAGGCCGTCGCCACCGGCTGCCACGCCGGGCACGCCCGCGCCACGTCGACCGTTTCCATCGCCGCGGCGTCCCAGCGCGCCACCAGCGCGTCGAGGAGCGCCGGCACGTGATCGTACTGCCCGGCCGCCTGGAAGAGCGCCGACAGCATGCGCCGGCGCTCGCCGATCAGCACCGGCAGGTCGAGCGACCGCCCGAGGTCGGCGATGGCATCGGGCGTCAGAAACAGCCCGGCCTCGCGCGGCGCGGCGAGCCGGCGGACCACCGCGGGCAGCGACGGGCCCGCGTCGGCATCGCCCGGCCCGGGATCGCCCGGGGCCGGGTCGTCGGCCGGCGCGGCATCCGCGGGTGGGCGCGGGTCATCGCCGCTGGCAGCGTAGACCGGGGGCGCCGGCAGCGCGGGCAACGGGTCGACCCCGGCCGGCCACGCGCCCATCGGCAGCCCGTCGAGCACCAGCGCGCACGTCCGGTCGGCCAGCGCGCGATAGAAGGGGTGCGGCGCCGCCGTGCGGACGGCGAGCACGAAGACCGGCGCCCACAGCGCCAGGTGCGCGCAGCGCAGCGCGTGTGCCGCCCCGCCGTCGCGCCCTGCCTCCGAGGCGTTCGCCAGCGCCAGCAGCTCGAGGCCGAGGTGGTCGGCGGCCGCCGCCCGCGCATCCGGCGGCGGCGACCAGCCCGCGGCGCGGTAGCACGCCACCACCCGCGCCGTCGCCGGTGTGCCGAGCATCGCCGACGGGTCGAGGAACACGCTTTCGTACGGCGGGATGCCGGCGATGAACAGGCGGTGGTACTCGACCGCCAGGTCCGTGAGGTCGCCGGGACCGCGGCCGGGGAGCGCTGCGCCCAGGCCGCCGGCCGCGTCGATGGCGTCGAGGTCGCCCGCGCGGACCTCGTGGAGCCACAGCCGGCCCAGGAGCCCGGCTGCCGCAGCCGCAACCCTCACAGGCGATACGCCTCGCGGCCGGGCCGGAACGGGCGCAGGAGCCAGTGCGGGCGCCGCAGGCCGTCCGGCGACACCGCATCGGCCGGGCGCGCCAGGGCCAGCCACTCGCGGTAGACCTCGCGCGACCGCCCGGTGTCGACGAACACGTCGCCGTGTCGGTCTGCGGGGGCCGCCCGCGCCACCGTCACCTTCTGGTGCCAGCAGTGCATGCCGGTGACCGGGTCGGGGTGCACCGGGAACGTCAGGTTCTGGTGCACGCCCGCCTCGGTCCACCAGACCCGCGCCGAGTCGGGGTCGCTGCTCTCGAACGGCCGCACGCCCTCGCGGCGCCGCATGCGCCACTGCCCGTCGCCGACCACGTCGAGGTCGACCCGCGCCGACGACCAATGGGCCATGCCGTTCTCGTGCAGCCGCCAGCGGCCCATGTGGTGCGAGCACGCCACCACGCCGGGTCGGATGCCCTCGGTGATCCAGCACGGGAGCACGAAATGGCCGATGTCGGTCGTGACGCGCGCGAGGTCGCCGCTGGCCAGCCCCAGCCGCGCCGCATCCTCGGGATGCACCCACAGCGGGTTGCGGTGGCTGATCTCGTTGAGCCACTTGCTGTTGCCGCTGCGCGTGTGGATGAGGGTCGGCAGCCGGAACGTCGGGATGAGGACGTGCTCGCCGGCCGCCCGGTCGATGCGCGACGGGTGGACGTGGCTGTGGATGTAGGCCGGGATGGCGACCTCGGGCCAGCCCCAGCTCGCCAGCGTGTCGGACCAGAACTCGAGCCTGCGGCTCGGCGTGTCGAAGCCCCGGACGACGCGGCCGCCGACGCGCACGCCGACCGGGCGGCCGCGCGGGTCGCCGGCGAACACCGGGTGCGGCGTGATGTTCGGGCTCGGCGGCGCCGGCGCGGACGCGTAGACCACGCCGGTGGACGGATCTTCGACCGCGACGCCCGGCGCCACGAGGTCGTCGGCGACCGGCTGGGAGTAAGGCGCCTGGGCGCCGCGGCGCATCTCGAACGCCCCGTACTTGCGCATGTACTCCAGCGGGGACAGGCCCTCCGCCAGGGCGGCCTCGGGCAGCCCGGGCACGGTGTTCTCGAACATCCAGCGGTAGTACTCGTGCACGGCGAGCTTCTCGCCCGGCCGGTAGGGCGACTCGAAATAGCGGCGGATGCCGAGGCTCCCGTCGGGGTCGATCCGCCAGCTCAGCTCGATCCAGAACTCGGTCTCCTCCCACACCTCGCCGGGGTTGGCCTCGTACGTGAGGCCGACGGGGCGCCCGAGCCTCTCCATCGCGACGCGCCGGACCGGCTGGCGGAAGCCGATCCAGCAGCCGGCGTGCGTCTCCTGGCTCATGACGTCGTGGCGCTCGGCCCCGTGGCCCATCGGGAGGACGTAGTCGGCGAACCACGCGGTCTCGCTCCACGTCGGTGTCAGGCACGCGTGGAGGCCGACCATGGCCTCGTCGGTGAGGGCCTCGATCCAGCTCATCCCGTCGGGGTTGGTCCACACCGGGTTGTAGACGCGCGTGAAGTACGTGTCGAGCTTGCCCCGGCCGTCCTTGAGCAGGTGCGGCAGGAGGAAGCTCAGCTCGAAGAACGTGAGCGGGTACTCGCGCGGCCACGTCAGCTCGTTCCAGCGCTCGGGGTGCGGGGCGAGCGCGTGCGGGCGCGGCACCCACTTGTCCCACGCGTTCATCGACGTCCCGCCGTCGACCCCGATCGAGCCGGTGAGGACGTTGAGGAACCACAGGCAGCGCGCCACCTGCCAGCCGCCGAGGTTGCCGGCCGTGGCGCTGCGCCACGTGTGCGTGGCGAGGCGGCCGCCGCAGTCGGCGACGATCTCGGCGACCGCCCGGATCGTCTCGGCGTCCACGCCGCTCTCGGCGGCGGCGAACGCGAAGGTGTACTCGGCGTAGAGCGCCTTCAGCGCGGCCTCGAACGCCTCGAAGGTCCGCGGGCCGTCGGGGTGGGCGTGGGCGAGGTACTGCTCCCAGTTGACCCACGTCTGCACGAACGTGCGGTCGTAGCGGCCGGTCTCGACGAGGTGGCGGGCGATGGCCAGGAGGATGGCCGCCTCGGACCCCGGCCACGGCGACAGCCACAGGTCGGCGCGGCTGGCGGTGTTGGACAGACGCGTGTCCATCACGATCAGCTTGGCGCCGTCGAGCTTGCCCTCGATGATGCGCTGGGCGTGCGGGTTGAAGTAGTGCCCGGTCTCGAGGTGGCTGCTGATGAGCAGGATCACGCGGGCGTGGGCGTGGTCGGGGCTCGGCCGGTCCAGCCCGCCCCAGAAGGCGTAGCCGGCGCGCGCGCCCGACGAGCACACGTTGGTGTGGCTGTTGTGGCTGTCGCAACCCCAGGCGAAGAGCACCCACTCCATCAGCCCGTCGTGGCCGGGCCGGCCGACGTGGTACATCACCTCGTTGTGGCGCTGCTCGAGGAACGCCGTGCGGATGCGGGCGCCGAGATCGTCGAGCACCTCGTCCCACGTGACGCGCACCCACTTGCCCTCGCCGCGCTTGCCGGCCCGCTTGAGGGGGTAGAGGATGCGCTCGGGGTCGTAGACCTGGTTGTGCGTCGCAGGGCCCTTGGCGCAGTTGCGCCCGCGGCTGCCGGGATGGTGGGGGTTGCCCTCGAACTTCTGGATCTCGAGGGTGTCCTTGTCGACGTAGCCCAGGAGCCCGCACGCGCTCTCGCAGTTGAAGCAGATGGTCGGGACGAGCGTGTAGCGGCGCTCGACGCGCCGCGGCCAGGCCTTGGGATCGTGCTCGACCCAGTCGTCCCAGCGCTCGACGGGCGGGTAGGCGGTCAAGCCGGGCGGCGGGGAAGCGGGCCTGTCGGTCATGAGTTCGGGACCTCCTGGGGCGCCATGACGAAGGCGTGCTCGTAGCAGTACAGACCGACGAGGGCAGCGATGGGGACGGCGGTGAGCACGAGGTCGGCGGTGGCCGGTAGCGCTGCCCGGGCCATGCCCCACACGACGTAGAGCACGAGCGCGGCGAGCGGAACGACGTGTCCGACAACGATCCCGCCATGGACGAAGAAGCGGCGGTACTTGCCGTTCCGCATGATGTGCGCCGCGCGGGTTGCGACCTCGCTGGCGTGGGGCATGCCGAGCTCCGCGAGAACAATCATTCCCAGGCTGGCCAGCAGCGTGCCGATCAGCGCGCCGTAGCCGACGCCGAACCCGAGGTTGAGCGCGATGCTCAGGGCCTCGACGGTGCGGCTCGCCGGCGGCAAGGCATCCGCGACGGCGATCCCCGCCATCGCCACGAGCGCCAGGACCGCGCCGCCCGCCATCGCCGCCTGGACCAACATGTGGATCGGCAACAGCGGGCTCTGCCACAGGTCGCGACCTTCGGCCTGACCGAACAGGAAGGCCGTGTACACCGCCGTCAGCACGGCCAGCGGCAATCCGGCGGCCAGGAGCCACGGGCGCGCGGCGTCGGCCGTGGCCGGGGCGACGAGCCCGGCCAACGCACCGACCTCGACGGCGAACCACACGCCGACCAGCACGGAGAACGCGACCAAGATGAACGCGCCACGCGTGAGCCACGACTTCCATTGCGGCCGGACGAGGATCGAGAGGAACCGCTCCGGCCGCTCGAGGTCCCACACCAGCAGGACGGTCGTGAGCCCGAGGAACACGAGCGACACGCCGCTGCCGACGGCCGACAGCGCCCCCTCGACTTGGCCGCCGGTCCCGCGCAGGAGCTGCCACGCCAAGAGCATGAACAGCCCGCTGGCGATCGCCTTGGTCACGAGGTACGCCGGCACCTGCCAGTGCCACGGGATCTTGTGGTGGACGTTGTACGTCACCTGCACGAGGTGCTCGGCCATCCGCCCGCCGCCGACGTGGATGGGGCCGCGCCACGTGCCGGTGCCCTGCTCGGCCGGCGCGCGAATGGCGGTGCCGGATGCGGCCGTCGCGGCGGGCGCCGACGCCCCGCGGCGCCCGTCCGACGGGCGCCGGGGATCACCGCCGGGCGTGCGCCCGGCCGGGCCGCCGTCGCCGTGACCCGCGGCGAACACGCCCGACCGCTCGTCGGCGAGCTCCGCCCACATGAAGGCCCCCGGCGCCTGCGCCGCGGTCGGCGTGAGCGCGATGGCGTCGCCGTCGATGTAGAACAGCTTGGGCGCCGTGCCCTGCTCGGGCTTGCGCACCGACACCGTCTCGCGCGCCACGAGCCGGTTGATGGCGCTGGCGGGGTCGTCGAGGTCGCCGGAGATGATGGCCTGCGTGGGGCACACGATGACGCAGGCCGGCTCGAGGCCGAGGTCGGTGCGGTGTGCGCAGTAGTGGCACTTGGCGGCGGTGCCGGTCGCGGGGTCGATGTGGATGGCGTCGTACGGGCACGCCTGGAGGCACGCCTTGCAGCCGATGCAGATGTCGGGGTCGAACTCGACGATGCCGTCGTGGCGCTGGTACATCGCCGTGACCGGGCAGATCCGGACGCACGGCGGGTTGGCGCAGTGGTTGCACCGCGTGACCTGGAACGTCCGGCGCGCATGCGGGAACGCCCCCTTGTCGACGTACTTGACCCACGTGCGGTACACGCCGAGCGGGACCTCGTTCTCCTGCTTGCAGGCCGTGCTGCAGGCATGGCAGCCGATGCAGCGGCGGTTGTCGATCACGAAGCCGTAGTTCATCGGCGACCCCTTATCACGGACGACGCGGCACGGCGGGCAGCGAGCATGTTACCAGAGCCGGCGGGGCGGTGCAATCCGCGGTTTCCGCCGGACCGTTCCACGGCGCATGCCGGACGGCGCCGCCGCGCTGGGCGCTTGCAGGGCCCTTGGGCCACCCGATCGCTCTCCGGCGGCGGTCAGGGATGCGCGGCCCTCGCATGGCGACGGGGGCGGCTCCCCATCGAGCCGCCCCCGTCGCCCAAGCGTCGCGTCACGCCCCCGGCGCCGCCGTCACTCCGACGGCCGGGCGGCGTCGGTCCGGGGGTGCAGCACCGCGTTGGCCGCCTTGTCGCTCAGCACGCTGAACCCTTGCGCCCCCTTGGTGATGCAGAAGAGGTCGGTGCGCCCGATCACGTCGAAGTACGGCTGCGGCGCGCGGCCGCCGACGGCCTCGGTGCAGATCGTCTGGCCGTTCGGCGCCGCGGCCGGCACGTGGAACTGGAACTGGACGACCTGGCTGCTGCCGGGCGTGAGGCGGACCGACACCGGGTTGCCGGTCTGGAACAGCGGCCGCCGCCCGCCCCACGGGTCGGACTGCGTGCCGACGAGGCTCCAGATCCCGCCCTCGAGCGTCGTCGAGAGGCCGTTGGTCACGCGCACGCTGTAGGCGCAGTCCCCGCCCTCGAGCGGCAGGTTGCCGCAGGCGCGGACCTCGGTGAACCGCAGCGGGTGCGACCGCAGCAGCACGTCGCCCACGTCCTTGTGCTGTCCCTCCGCGACGGCTAGCCGAGCGGTCTCGTGGCTGTCGTACTGGTCGCCGGTCACCGCCAACCGGTACTCGCGGGCCTCGAGCGGGTTGCCCGCGCCGTCGCGATCGAAGCGGAAGCGGCCCTGGGCATCGGTGTTGGCCGTCGCCACCGCGGAGCACCAGCCACCGGCATCGCATGCGCGCAGCTCCACCCGGGCGAACGGGCGCGCGTCGCCGCGCAGCACGGCGCCGGTCGCGGCGTCCACCACGCGGCCGCGGATCGAGCCGGCCATCGGGATGGGGTTCAGCGCGAAGTCGCCGAGGTCGTGGGCCGCGTCGGCCGCCACGGCGAACTCGGCGCTCTCGCCGGCCTGGAACTGCCGGGCCGACACCACGATCCGGTACGTCGTCGCCAGGAGCGCGTTGCCGGCGTAGTCGCGCTCGAACCGGAAGCGCCCGTCGGCGTCGGTGGTCTGGTCCGCGACCGTGTTGTAGCAGCTCCCGCCGTCGCACAACCGCAGCTCGACGCGGGTGAAGGGATCGACGGCGCCGGGCAAGGGCGCGCCGCCGCGCGCGTTCACGATCCGGCCGCCGATCGACCCGGCCCGCGGGAACGGCACCAGGCCGATCGCGCCGATGTCCAGGTCCTGGCCCTTGCCGACGGCGAAGGGGACGGTCGTGACGGGCTGGTAGCGGTAGGGCTGGCCGACGAAGGCGAGCACCTGGTAGGTCCCGGTGAGCAGCGGGTTGCCGAAGCCGTCGGAGGCGATCCTGAAGCTCCCGTCGGACGCGGCGTTCGTCCGCACCACGACCTCGCCACACCGGCCGGCGGTGCACCGGCGCAGCTCGACCCCGGCGTAGAGCGGATGGTCGCCGGGCAGCGGCGCGCCGCTGTCGGCGTCGACGACGCGGCCGCCGATCGACCCGGCCATCTGGACCGGCGCGAGGGTGAGCGCGTAGGTGCCCGTCCCGCCGCCGGCGAACGCGCCGTCACAGCACTGGGCGGCAGCCACGACGACCACGCCGTCGGCCGGCACGGCGACGGTCAGGCGGGCGTTCAGGTCCGCCCCGCCGTCGTCGTCGATGCCGAGCAGCGCGCAGCGCGCGTCGAAGGCGCCGACGTAGGGGTCGCCGAGCGTGCCCTGGCCGGTCGCCTGGCCCTCGAGGTCGACGACCATGGTCGTGTTGGGCGTGGCGGTGAAGCGGAAGAAGTCGACGTCCGGCGCGGCCGCGCTGTCGAGCGCGCCGCTGATCACCGTCGTCGCGTCGACGTGGCCGAGGTCCTGCGCGGTGGCGCAGGTGCCGTTGGGTTCGATCTCCGTGCCCTGGCCGAACGTGCGCAGGGCGGTGCCGGAAGCAGTGGCGGCCGCGAGCGCCGCGGCAAGCGCGGCGCGGCGAAACGTGCGGCCGGACGAGGCGAAGCTCAGCATGTCGGGAGTCTCCTGTTGGCTGGGTTGAGCGCCGCGGCCAGTGCGTGCGGCGCCGTCTGTCCACACTCAACCCGTCGCTGGAGCGATTTCCCGGCATGCAGGTGCTCGCCGCCATTTGCACGCGCGCAGCGGCCGCCGCCCCGCACCCGCGGGCGCACCAGCCATCGCCGCGACGCGCTGGTCGCGCCTTCTCCGGCTGCCCCGACGGACAGCGCCTACCGCGCCCCCTCGACCGCCTCAGCCACGTCGAGCGCCGTGCCGGCGGCCCAGGCGTCGTCGAAGGCGGCCGGGTCGAGCGCGGCGCGCACGGCCTCGAGCAGCTGCGCGTCCTCGATCACGCGGGCGGGCGGCACGCGGGCGCCGATGCGCGCGCGGATGGCCGTGGACGCCGCCACGAGTCGCGCCGCGCCCGCGGGGTCGCCCGCGGCGAGCACGTGGGCCAGGGCGATGTAGCCGTCCGCCGCGCCCAGACGGTCGCCCATCGCGGCATACAGGTCGAGCGCCTCGACCAGACGCGCGGCCGCGGGGGCCGGTTCGCCGGCGGCCCACGCCACGCGGCCCTGCGCCGCCAGCGCGTCGGCGATGCCGCGCTTGTCGGCCACCTCGCGCGCCAGCGCCAGGCCCTCGGCGGCCAGCCTGAGCGCAGCCGCGAGGTCGCCCTGGGCGCGCTTCACCTCGGCCAGCGCGACGGCGGCATAGGCCTGGCCGCGACGCTCGCCGAGGTCGCGGCACCGGTCGCGGCTTGCCACGAGCTCGCGCTCGGCGCGCGGCAGGTCGCCCTCGTGCAGCGCGATCTGCCCGCGCTTGATGTCGCCGTAGACGATGCTGACCTCGTCGCCGAGCGCCGTGTACACGTCGGTCGACTCCGCCAGGAGCGACCGGGCGCGCGCGTACTCGCCCTGGTCCACCGCCATGCGGCCGAGGATGTTGAGCGACGCGGCGATGCCGCGCAGGTCGCCGAGGTCGCGGCCGTGGGCCAGGCTGCTCTGGAGATAGGCGGTGGCCGCGCCGTACTCGCCCTGCTGCCAGGCGAGGAGGCCCATGACGTCGAGCGTCGCGGCCACGCCGCGCGTGTCGGCCTGGGCCTCGGCGTGGGCCAGGCTCTCCTCGTAGAGCACCCACGCCCGCGTGTGGTCGCCCTGGAAGTGGGCCACCCGGCCGAGGAAGTGCAGGCTCTGCGCGACGCCCCCTCGGTCGTCGAGGCGGCGGTACAGCGCCAGCGCGGCGGTCAGCTCCTCGGCCGCGGCGCCGTAGTCGCGCTGGCGCCACGCCAACGCACCGGCGCCGAGGAGCACCCGGGCCCGGAGGCCGTCGGGGGCCTCGGCGCCCAGCGCCAGCGCGCGGTCGAGCCAGTCGCGCCCCTCGCCGAGGCCGCCGCGCACGAACCACAGCCACCACACCGCGCCGGCCAGCCGCAGCGCGGCCTCGCCGTCGCGGGCCTCGATGGACCACCCCAGCGCGGTGCGGACGTTGTCGAGCTCGAGGGCCAGGCGGTCCAGGGCGGCGTCCTGGCTGGGGCCGGCCAGGTCGCGCGCCGCGTCCTCGGCCAGGCCGAGGAACCAGTCGCGGTGCCGCCGCCGAAAGCGCGCGGCCTCGGCGGCCGCCACGAGCTTCGCCGCGCCGTATTGCCGGATGGTCTCGAGCAGCACGTAGCGCGTCGCGCCGGCCGCGTCGTCCACGCGCACGAGCGACTTGTCGACGAGCTGCGACAGCACGTCCAGGACGGCGGCGCGCTCGCCGTCCGGCAGGTCGATCCAGGCCCGTGCCGACCCGCCGCCCCGCTCGGCGTCGGCGCACACGGCCTCGGCAGCATCCAGCGAGAACCCGCCGCCGAAGACCGACAGGCGGCGGAACAACGTCCGCTCGTCGGCCGCCAGCAGGTCATGGCTCCAGTCGAGGGCCGCCTCGAGGGTCTGGTGACGCGGCAGCGCCGTGCGATGGCCGCCCGTGAGCAGCCGGAACCGGTCGTCGAGGCGGGCGGCAATCTCGGCCGGCGACAAGACCCGCAGGCGGGCCGCGGCCAGCTCGATCGCCAACGGGATGCCGTCGAGCCGGCGCGCGATCTGCGCCACGGCCGCGGCGTTGTCGTCGTCCAGCCGAAAGCCGGGCTCGATCGCGCGAGCGCGGTCGATGAACAGCCGGACGGCCTCGTAGCGGATCAGGTCGTCGACGTCCTCGACGTGTGCGGCGTCGGGGTGCGACATCGACGGCACCGGCCAGGCGACTTCGCCGGGCACGCCGAGCGCCTCGCGGCTCGTGGCGATGACGCGGACGGCGGGGCAACGCTGCAACACCATCGCGACCAGCCGCGCACATGCGTCGACGACGTGCTCACAGTTGTCCAGCACGAGCAGGAGGTCGCGCGACTGCAGATGGGCCACGACGCGCCCGAGCCACGTCTCGGACGCCGCGGCGGCGCGCGTGCCGGTCGGGTCGCCCTCCCGCGGGCGCGGCCGGCCGCCCTCGCGCGCGCCGATGGCCAGCGCCACCGCCTGCGGCACGCGCACGGGATCGGCGACCGCGGCGAGCTCGACCAGCCAGGCGCCGTCGCGGTAGTGTTTCGCGACGTCGGCCGCCGCCTGGAGCGCCAGGCGGGTCTTGCCGCAGCCGCCGGGCCCGATCAGGGTCACGAGGCGGTGGTCGCGCGACAGGTTGCGCACCGTCGCGAGGTCGCGCCGGCGCCCGACGAACGACGTGAGCTGGATCGGCAGGTTGTTGGGAAGGCTGTCGAGCGACCGCAGGCGCGGGAAGTCGGCCGGCAAGGCGGGGTGCACCACCTGGAACACGTGCTCGGGGCGGTTGAGGTCGCGCAGCCGGTGGTGGCCGAGGTCGCGCAGCGTGATGCCGTCGGACAGCGGCCTCGGGAGCCGATCGACGGTGGCCTCCGAGAGCACGATCTGGTCGCCGTGCGCCGCCGCGACCAGGCGCGCGCAGCGGTTGACGGCGGGGCCGAAATAGTCGCCGGCCCTCTGGAGCGGCTCGCCGGTGTGGATGGCCATGCGCACCCGCAGCGGGCCGGCCTCGTCCCACTCGGTGTCGATGAGCTGCCGCTGCGCCTCGACCGCCGCGCCGAGCGCCGCCCCAGCGTCGGCGAAGGCGACGAAGAACGCGTCGCCCGCGGTGTGGAAGACGTACCCGCCCCGCGGCTCGCAGGCCCGCCGCAACACGGCGTCGTGGCGCGCCAGGGCGGCGTGCATCGCCTCGGGGTGCTGCTCCCAGCGGCGGGTGCTGCCCTCGATGTCGGTGAACAGGAACGTCACCATGCCGGACGGCTGGCCATCCGGCCGCGGCGGGCGCATACCCGCGGGCCCTGTCGCGGCGGCGGCCCGGGACGCCGCGCCCGCCTCGGGCGGCGGCACGGATCGACGGCGGCGCGGCACGTCAGCGCACCAGCAGGACGGGGCAGCGCACCGCGTCGAGCAGGCGCGAGAGGCCGCGCCCGGCCGCCAGCGGGTGGTCGGCCGGCATCACCAGCGTGCCGGCCGCGAGCTGGTTCGCGGCGCGCGCGAGCCCGTCGGTGGTCGCCGGCACCAGCCGCAGCACCGACGGCCGGCGCTCGTGGCCGGCCAGCCGCGCCGCCGCGTCGGCGGCGAGCCGGTCGGCCGTGTCCGCGTCGTCGGCCACCACCAGCACCCGCAGCTCGCCGTCGCGGCCGCGCACCACCGCGGCCGCCAGGTCGAGCGCGGCGTGCGCGGCGGGCGAACCGTCGTACACCAGCACGGCCGGGGTGGCGATGCCGGCGCGCTCGCGCAGGACCATCACCGGGCCCGGGGCTTCGGCCGTCAGACACCTGACCACCGAACCGAGCCGGCGCCGTCCGAGCGGCGACCAGCCCGTGCGGCCGAGCGCGATCAGGTCGGACTCGCCGGCCGCCGCCAGGAGCTCGGCCACCACCCTGCCGCGGGCGACTCGGAACGACCAGCGCACGCGCGCCGGCACCGCCAGGCGGGCGAGCCGCGACTCGACACGTCGGGCCTGCGACCGGAGCTGGCGCTCCACGGCGTCGCGGTCCATGGGGCGCACGACCGCGGACGTGGCGCCGATCTCGTGGGCGATCGACAGCTCGGCCAGGCGCAAGAGGTCGACGTCCTCGACGAACAGGCCCAGCAGCTCCGCCTCCAGCCGTGCGGCGAGGTCGACGGACTCGGCGAGCGCGGCAAGGCCGTGCGGCGACGCGTCGACCGCCACGAGGATGCGGCGGATCGCGCGCGCCGGCGCGGCGGGCTCGGGCGGGATCACCCGGCGCTCCCTGCCGGCGCTTCGCCCGCTGCGGCCGCGGGCGGCGCCTGGAACGCGCGTGCGGCCTCCCCGAGCGCGTGGAGCCGCGCCGCAACCCGCCCGTTGACGCTGTCGGGCGGGTAGGTGCCGTCGGGCCCCGCCGTGCCGGCGGCGACACCGGTGAGGAGGGCGATGCCCTCGTCGACGGTGGCCACGGGATAGACGTTGAACTGCCCGGTGGCGACCGCGTCGACGACGTCGTGGCGCAGCATCAGGTGCTTGACGTTGGACGCCGGGATGAGGACGCCCTGGTCGCCGGTGAGGCCGCGCGCCCGGCAGACGTCGAAGAAGCCTTCGATCTTCTCGTTGACGCCGCCGATGGCCTGGACCTGGCCGCGCTGGTTGACGGAGCCGGTGACGGCCAGCCCCTGCCGCACCGGCAGGTCGGCGATGGCCGAGAGCAGGGCGTAGAGCTCGGCCGACGAGGCGCTGTCGCCGTCGACGCCGCCGTAGGACTGTTCGAAGACCAGGCTGGCCGACAGCGCGAGCGGGCGGTCGGCGGCGTAACGGGCGCCGAGGAAGCCCGACAGGATCAGCACGCCCTTGCTGTGCAGCGGGCCCCCGAGCTCGACCTGGCGCTCGATGTCGACGACGTCGCCCTTGCCGAGCCGCACGACCGCGGTGATGCGGCTCGGCTGGCCGAAGGCGAAGTTGCCGATCTGGATCACCGACAGGCCGTTGACCTGGCCGGGCACGGCGCCCGTGACGTCGATGAGGATGGTCTCGCGCAGGATGCCCTCGTGGATGCGCGCGCGCAGCCGGTCGGACCGGTAGACCTGGGCGTCGATGGCCTGCTGGACGTGCGGCGCGTCGATGACGTCGGCGGCGCCCCGGGCAGCCTGCCAGTCGGCCTCGCACAGCAGGTTGTCGAGGCCCTCCTGGAACATCGACAGCCGCGCCTGGTCGTCGGCCATGCGGGCCCCGTGCTCGATGACGCGTGCGGCGCCGCCGCGGCTGAGCGGGCGGAGGCCGCGCCGCTTGGCCAGCGTGGCGATGAGCCGGGCGTAGTCGGGCAGGCCGGCGTCGTCCCATGGCATGCGGTCGTCGAGGTCGGCGACGACCTTGAACAGCTGGCTGAACTCCGGGTCGTAGGCGCACAGGAGGTAGTAGAGCAGCGGCTCGCCGATCAGGGCGACCTTGGTGTCGAGCGGCAGCGGCTCGGGCTCGAGCGAGACGGTGCTGACCAGGCCGAGCGCCTGGCCGAGGGCCTCGATCCGGACTTGGTGGGACTGCAGCGCGCGCTTGAGGGCCTCCCAGGCGTAGGGCTGGCCGAGCACCTTGCGCGCCTCGAGGAGCAGGTAGCCGCCGTTGGCCTGGTGCAGGGCGCCGGGCTTGATGAGGTTGAAGTCGGTGACGAGGGCGCCCATCTGGGCGATGTACTCCACGCGCCCGACGAGGTTGGTGAACGTGGGATTGTCCTCGTAGACGATCGGGCCGTGGGGCGAGGCGCTGTGGTCGATGAGGACGTTTACACGGTAGCGGCGCAGCGGCGGCTGGCCGTCCGGGGACTGCCCGCCCTCCGCGCCCGGCTGGGGCTCGCCCTGGCCCACGAAGTCGCCGGCGTTGTCGATGACGTCGGCCTGGACGCTGTCGAGGTAGGCGATGACGGCCGGGAGGGCGGCGTACTTCGCCCGGATCTCGTCGATCTGGTGGGCGACCGCGTTGTCGGTGACCTCGCGGTCGAGCTTGCGCACGGCGTCGCGCAGCTCGCGCTCCCAGCGCGGCATCTGCCGCAGGATCTTCTGGACGTCGGTCTGCAGCGACTCGATCTCGGTCTGGAGGCGCTTGCGCTCGTCCTCGGGGAGCTGCTTGAACGCGTCGGGCTCGATGACCTCTTCCTTGCCGGGCTGCAACGGCGCGAACACGAGCCCCACGGGCGTCCGGAGCATGGCGAACCCGCGCTCGCGGGCGCGGTGGTTCAGGTCGGCGAACGCCTGCTCGGGGCGCTCCTTCATCTCCTCCTCGAGCACGTGCCGCCGGGTCTGGTACTCCTCGCTCTCGAACATCGCCGGCAACGCGGCACGCAGGTCCTCGACGAGCTCGCGCATGTCGTCGCGCAGCGCGACGCCCGTCCCGGCCGGCAGGCACAGGACGCGCGGCTTGTGCGGCTGCTCGAAGTTGTGGACGTAGCACAGGTCCTGGGGCACGGGGCGGTGCTTGGCCTGGTCCTCGAGGAACCGGCGCACCAGCGCGTGACGGCCCATCCCGGGCGCCCCGAGCACGAAGACGTTGAAGCCCTCGTGCCCGATGCCGACGCCGAACTGCAGGGCGGCCACGGCGCGCGGCTGGCCGACGACGTCGGCCAGCGGCTCGATGTCGGTGGTGGTGTCGAACGGCAGCGCGTCGGGGTCGCAGCGGCGGTACAGCGCGGCGACGGGCAGGGGAAGCACCGTGCCGGTTGGGTCGTGGGTGGCCAAGGTCTGCCGTCTCCTCAAGCAAAGGGGGGCGGCGCCGTCCGCCGCCGGAGGTCGGGCTAGAGTATACCACCGGGAGGGTGCATGGCTGCGCCTGCGTCGCCGGTGTGACCTTCTGGGCGGCTGCCGCCATGATCATGGCAATCCGGGCCGCGACACCCCGTGCCGATCCGTGCCCATCCCCGAAAGGATCCGCCCATGCCAGTCACCCGCCGATCGTTCCTGGCCGCCGGGGGCGCCGCGGCGGCCGGCGCCGCTGCCGTCCGGCTGGAACCACCGCCCGACGGCAGCGCCGGGCCGGGCACCCGCCCGCGGATCGCCTGGGCCGCCGGGCGGCTCGCCCCGCTCCCGGCACCCTCGCCCGAGCACCACCTGCTCAACCGCGCGGCGTTCGGCGCCACGGCGGTCGAGGCGGCCCGCGTGCGCGCGATGGGCGCCGACGCGTGGGTCGAGGAGCAGCTCGCGCCCGCGTCCATCGACGACGCGCCCGTCGACGCGGCGCTGGCCCGGTTTCCGTCGATCGCATGGTCGGTCGCCGAGATCAAGGCCAACCAGGGCAAGCGTCCCATCCGCAACGAGCTGATCGCCGCCACGCTCTACCGTGCGGTCAACAGCCGCCGGCAGCTCCTCGAGGTGATGGTCGACCACTGGTCGAACGTGTTCAACGTGTTCCATCCCGAGGAGTTCATCTCGAGCGCCAAGACCATCGAGGACCGCGAGGTCATCCGCAGGCACGCGCTCGGGACCTTCCGCGACCTGGTGCACGCCAGCGCCCAGAGCCCGGCGATGATGCGGTATCTCGACGTCGTGCGCAACACCCGCACGGGGCCCAACGAGAACTACGCCCGCGAGGTCATGGAGCTCCACACCCTCGGCGTCGACGGCGGCTACACCGAGGCCGACATCAAGGACGTGGCGCGCTGCTTCACCGGCTGGGCCTACAACGGCACGTCGTGGGCGTTCGAGTTCCGCGCGGCCGACCACGACACCGGGACCAAGACCGTGCTCGGCCGCCGGATCCGGTCGACCGGCGTCGACGAGGGCCACGAGGTCCTCGACCTCTTGGTCGACCACCCGAGCTGCGCCATGCACGTCGCGCGCCGCCTCGTCCGCCGCCTCGTCGCCGACGACCCGCCCGAGGGGCTCGTGGCGGCGACCGCGGCCGCCTTCGGCCGGGACGGCGACATCCCCGCCATGCTGCGCGTCATCCTGCGCTCCGATGCGTTCAAGGCCGGCCATGCCGGCGCCGGCGGCTGGGCGCCGGCCAAGATCCGCCGCCCGCTGGAGTACTGGGTGGCCGTTCTGCGCGCCGTCGGCGCCGACACGGCGTTCATGTTCGACGTCCCCAAGGACGTGTACGAAGGCGACGACACGCCCGGCGCGGCCGACTACACCGGGCGCGCCGAGGCCTACCTGCAGCAGATGGACCAGATCCCGTTCCGCTGGCTCTCGCCCAACGGCTACCCCGACGTCGGGCCGCGTTGGGGCGGCATGCACGTCGTCATCGCCCGCTGGAACTACGCCCATGCGCTGGCCAGCGGCGCGCTGGAGGGCATCCGCATCGACTGGGTCGAGCGCACGCGCGCCGCCGGCGTGGCCTTCACGGCCGCCGCGGTGGTCGACCACTGGGCGGCGCGGCTGGTCGGGCGCGATCTCCTGCCGGCCGACCGCCAGATCCTCGTCGACTTCGTCGGCCGCGGGAACGCCTCGACGCTGACCGCCGCCGAGCTCGGCCGGCGGCTGCCGGCGGCCATCGCCCTGCTGTTCGACAGCCCCTACTTCCAGCGACGCTAGGAGGATGCGACCATCATGACCCTGACGCGCCGGCAAGCCCTCGCCCGCCTCGGCCACGCGGCCGCCGGCGGCCTGCTCCCGAGCTGGATGCCGCGGATGGCCTTCCGCAAGGCGGGCACGCCGCCGCGCGGCGACGTGCTGATCTGCATCTTCCAACGCGGCGCCATGGACGGCCTCTCGGCCGTGGTGCCGTACGCCGAGCCGCGGTACTTCGAGACGCGGCCGACCATCGCGTTCAAGGCGCCCAAGGCGGGCGACGCCAAGACGGCGATCAAGCTCGACGACCGCTTCGGCCTCAACCCCGCGATGACCGGTCTCAAGCGCATCTGGGACGACGGCCGGCTGGCGGCGGTGCACGCCGTCGGGTCGCCCGACACGTCGCGCAGCCACTTCGACGCCATGGACTACATGGAGCGCGGCACGCCCGGCCGCAAGAGCCTCGACACCGGCTGGCTGGGGCGCCACATCGCCGCCACCGCGCGCGCCTCCGACTCCCCGTTCCGCGCCATCGGGATGGGGTCGATGCTGCAGGCCAGCCTGCGCGGGCCGATCCCGGCGGCGTCGCTGCAGTCGATCGCGGACTTCCACCTGAAGGGCAGCGCCGACGACCTGGCCGCGTTTCGGCAGTCGCTCCAGGCCTTGTACACCGGAGGCGACTGGTTCGACGACACGGCCCAGGCCACGTTCGAGGCCCTGGACCTCCTCGAGCGCACGAACCCGCGGCAGTATCAGCCCGAGAACGGCGCCGTCTACCCGCAGACCAACTTCGGGCTCGGCATGATGCAGATCGCGCAGCTGATCAAGGCCGACGTCGGCCTCGAGGTGGCGTGCGTCGACATGGGCGGCTGGGACACCCACGCCAACCAGGTGTGGGTCAACTACGGCGACCCCACGCGCGGCATGATGTTCAACCTGCTGGGCAAGCTCAGCGAGGCGATCACCGCCCTGTACCTCGACCTCGGCCGCCGCTGGGAGGACCCCGGCATCACGCTGGTCACCATGAGCGAGTTCGGCCGGCGGGTGGCGCAAAACGCGGCCCACGGGACGGACCACGGCCACGGGAGCTGCATGTTCATCGTCGGCGGCGCGGTCGTCCAGGGGGTGCATGGGGACTGGCCGGGGCTGGCGCCCGACCAGCTGGCCGCCGGCGAGGACCTCGCCGTGACGACCGACTACCGCGACATCCTGGGGGAGATCCTCCTGCGGCGGCTCGGCAACCCGCATCTCGACCAGGTGTTCCCGGACCACGCCCCGCGCTTCCGCGGGGTCGTCGACCCGCTGCCCGGCGCGCCGATGCCGATGCGGCGTCAGGCCTGGCTGCCGTTCGCGGGACGGGGGTGACGCGGGCGGGAACTCCCCCTTGGCCGCTGTGCTCTAAAATGATGGGCGGCCGCCGCTTCGCGCGAGCGATCGGGCGGCGGACGGCCGCCGTCACCGAATCACCAAGGGAGCGAGAACGCACATGAAGGTCATGCAGATGGCAGGACGTGGCGGCGCGGCGGCCGTCGTGCTTTTCAGCCTGGCGCTGGCGGCGTGCGCGCCGGCGACGGAGCCCGACGCGGGCACCGGGGCGGCCGAGCCGACCGCCGCCGAGGAGGCGATGCCGACCGAAGCCGCCGATGCAACCCAGCCGCCCGATGCCGCGGAAGGCGCGGCGGGCGATGCCGAGGCCGCCGCCACGCCGGCGGACGCCGATGCCACGGGTGCGGTGTCCGACACCGTGCGGCCGGGGATGGGCATGGGCATGGGCGGGCAGATGGGCGACATGCATCAGCGGATGCAGGCGCTGATGCATGGCGCCATGCTCGACGAGGCCGTGGCCCAGGATCTCCTCGACGCCGACGACGTCGCGCTGTTCAACAAGGTCCATGCCGCCATCGACCCGTACCGCCCGGTGGGCTCGGGGATGGGGATGAACATGACCGACGAGACGCGCAAGGCGATGCAGCGCGGCTTCGTGGCGCAGGCCGTCGCCGACGGCAAGATCACGCAAGCCGAGGCCGACCGCTTCACCGAGATCCACGACCTGTTGATCGACAAGGGGATCATGGGGCGGTTCGAGTCGCTCGAGGCTTCGCCCGCGACGGCGGCGCCCGACGACGCGTATCCCGCCGCGCCGGTCGCGACGCCCGGCGGTTGACCGCGGCGATCGGACGGCACGGCGCGCGCACGCGTGCCGCGTGATTCCGAGCGGGGGCGGGCGCCAGCGCCCGCCCCCGCCGACGGCGCCTGGCCGTGGTGCGGCCAGTCCCCGCAGCGCCCCTGCCGGCCATCTGCTATAGTACCGCGCATGATCACCTGCCACCGTGCTCCGCTGCTCGCCGCCGCCGTCCTCGCCGCCGTCGCCGCGGGCGGCGCCGCCCACGCCCAGCCGGCGCCCGGGGTCGCGCCGGCCACCGACGCCCAGCCGACGGCGGCCGCCGTCGCCGTCGCCCAAGACGCGGCCGAGTATCGCTTCGCGGAATCGATGACGTTCCGCCTGGCGGCGTCGGCGGACGTGCCGATCGAGGACGTGGTCCTGCGTTATGTCATTGGCGCGGACGGGATCCGCAACCGGCGCATCCCGTCGTTCACGCCGGGTCCCCGGGTCGAGGCGGTCCACGACGAGACCCTCGTGCGCGGGCAGATCCCCCCGGCGTCCGAGATCCGCTGGTGGTGGACGGTGACCACCGCCGACGGCCGGGTCGCCGAGACCGAGCCGCGTTCGTTCGTGTACCTCGATCAGGCCTTCGACTGGCAGTCGCTCGACGCGCCGGACGTCCGGGTGTGGTGGTACGACGCCGACCGGTCGTTCGCCGAGGAGATCCAGGCCCGCACGCGCGAGGCGCTGGACAAGCTCGGCGACCTCATCGGATCGCTGCCCGACCGGCGCATCGAGATCGTGGCCTACCAGAGCCAGGAGGACCTCCGGCCGGCGCTGGTGGACCGCGGCGGGACGTACGAGACCCGCCTGGCGACCCTCGGCGCGCGGGTGGCCACCGACATCCTCGTGCTCGACGCCGGCACCCGCGGCCAGGACCTCTACGAGGTGCTGACGCACGAGCTCAGCCACGTGGTGCTCAACCTGCACTTCGACGAGGAATACATCGACGCGCCGCTGTGGCTCGACGAGGGCCTGGCGATGTACGTCGAGGGCCCGCTGGCACCCGACGAGCAGGCCGAGCTCGACCAGGCGATCGAGAGCGACACCCTGATGTCGGTGCGCTCGCTGACGTCGTTCCCCGGCGACGCGAGCCTCGTGCCGCTGGCCTATGCCGAGAGCCGCGACATCGTCGCGTTCCTCATCGCGTCCGGCGGCGAGTCGAAGTTCCGCCGCTTCCTCGACGCCATCGGCGACGGCGCATCGGGGCCCGAGCAGGCGCTCGAGGACGTCTACGGCTACGACCAGCTCACGCTGTACCAGGCCTACCGTGCCCACCACGGGCTGTCGGAGGCCGCCACCCCGTCGCCGGACGAGATCGCGGCCTGGCAGGCCGAGCGGATGCAGCGCACCGAGGGCGATGGCGCCGAGGCGCCTCCGCCGCTCGGGTGGCCGTGCGGCAGCGCCGGGCTGGCGGTGGTGGGCGTCGCGCTCGCGGCGGCGTCGCGGCGGCGCGCGGCGCCGGTGCGCTGATCAAGGGCGGTCGACGGTCGCGGCTCAGCCGCGCCGGCGCGCCAGCGTCCAGTACGCTGCCGGGAAGCCCGGCCCGCGCGGGTCGATCGGGTCGAGCCGCACGATGTCGAAGTCGCCGCGCAAGAGCCAGCGGATGCCGTGCTCGGTGAAGCGCCAGTAGTCGTGCGGGGCGCCGTGGATCGCCTCGCGGAACGGCAGGCACAGCAGCAGCGTGCCGCCCGGCCGCAGCACGCGGGCGATCTCGGCCACGGCCGCGCCGACGTCGTCGACGTGCTCGAGGACGCAGCTGGCGTAGACGCAGTCGTACGCGCCGTCGGGCACCTGCGGCATCGACCGCACGTCGAGCACGAGGTCGCACCCGGCCGCGGGATCGATCTCCGACGTCGTGTAGGTCGCGGCGCGCGCGAAGTAGTCGCGGTAGAACCCGCCTTCCTTGTCGCGATCGTGCCCGCTGCCGATCGAGAGCACGCGGCCCTCGACGTCGGCGGCGTGGCGGCGCAGCCAGGCGTTCCCGGCACGGCGTGCGGGCGTGGGGGGGTAGAGGAATCGGTAGCACGCCCGCACGGCCCAAGGTGGGGCAAGCGGCCTCAGGCGCGCGAAGGCGCGGGTGCGCACGCTGTCGGTCATGGTGTCGACGGCATTCTAGCAGAAGGCGCCCTGGCGGCGCGACGCCTGCACGGCCAGCACCGCCCCGAGCGCCCGCAGCCCCCAAACCCGCATCCGCCCGCGCCCGGGCGACCAGTAGAGCCGCATGTACCGCGCCGCGATGGCCGCCTGCCATGCGATGGCCATCGCGGCCGCGCCGGAGGCCGAAGCCGGCGGCCCCGTGGCGCCCGGGTCGCCGCGCACGAGCTCGACGAGGTAGTCGCTCGCAAGCCCGGTGTCGGAAAGGAACTCCAGACCACCTGGGCCGCCCCGGAGCGCCATCCGGGCACCCGTGGCCACGACGCTCCAGTTGCCGTAGCGGTCGCTGACGTGGAACGGGTCCCAGAACACCTCGAACCCGCCGAGATCGCCCAGCGCCTCGCGCGTCGCCGCCACGAACGAGCCGCGCACGGTCGAGTGCCGGTACGCCGGGCCGGGGGGACGGACCCTGGCGTGGGCGTAGCAGTGCGCGTGGGTGGCGGGCCAGTCGTCCTTCGCCGCGTTCGGGCCATTGCCGACGAAGCGCGCGCCGCGTTCGAGCCGTGCGACGGTGGCGGGCACGAGGGCGGTGTCGCGGACGACCACGTCGTCGTGCATGAAGATCACGTGCCGGTGGGCGCGCCACAGGCCGGTCTCGAAGAATTGCTGGTAGCACCCCCAGTCGTACCCGATGTTGGGTCGCGCGAGCACGCGGTCCTCGCCGACGGCCTCGACGACGCCGTGCGGCACGTCGCGCAGCGGGCGGTGCGACAGGACGTAGACGGTGGCGCCGAACGCCCGCCGCATGTCGCGAACCGCTTCGAACACGTCGGGGTGGAAGTGCCACCCCGCGATGCAGACGCACGGACCGTCCGACATCGGGGTCGGGCTAGTCGGCCGCGGGGTCTGGCGCCGGCGCGAGCTGGCGTGGGAGGATGACGGCCAAGCCGTGGGGCGTTCCGAACACCCGCAGGCGGTGCGACGCCGTCTCGAGGTCGTCGAGGCGTGCCGACAGCGGGTCCGGCACCCCGAAGATGTCGGCCAGGACGTGGCGCTCCCACACGCCGCTCCGGCTCGTGACCTCGGGCTCGTCGCGCGGCAGCGTCATGCGCGGGTTGCACAGGCCGGCGGCGCAGTCGTGGATCGCCAGGGCCCAGCGGCCGTCGGCGAGCACGGCACGGACGACGTCCTGCAGGAGGGCGTACGGATGGGCGTCGAGGTAGATCAGGCCCGCCGGGTAGGCGTGAAGCACGGTCGCCGCCACGTCGTCGGTCACGTCGCGCAGCACGAGCTCGGCCTCGGATGGCTCGAAGAAGCGCACCTGGTCCACGACGTCGAAGCACACCACGCGCGACGCGAGCCCGAGGTGGCGCCGCATGTCGATGATCCGCCGCGTCGAGCGGCCGTACTGCGTGCCGATCTCGACCACCGTCGGCGGGCGGTAGCGGCGCATGAGCGCGAAGAGGATGAATGCCTCCTCGAAGCACAGCGTCTTGCGCTCGCCCATCCGTGCCGCGTACCCCTGCGCGCGCGACAGCGCGGCGTACTCGTCCCACCACGCAGCGATGGTGGCCGCGGGCAGGCCCAGGTAGCGGCCGAGGTCGGACCGCAACCGACCGTCGTCGATCACCTGCGGGAGGTACGGCTCGTAGCGGCCGAGGCGCATGGCGACCGCCCGCCGCGCGCGGGTCCAGAGGTCGACGACGCGGCCCGCGGTGCTTGGGGTGTACATGAGCGTCGAGCATATCATACGGCCACGGCGCGGCGCAAGCGCCGGCTTCCGTCGCGATCCGCCTGGGAGGCGGGACCCCTGCCGAGCCCGCCGATGCCGCGACGCCGCCAACGCCGCGCCAAGGCAGGCGGCGCGGGCTAGCCTGGCTTGCGGTAGAGCCGCGTCGGCACCCGCTCGCCGTAGCCGAGCTCGCGCAGGCGCGCACGCAGCGCCGAGAGGTCCGGGCTGACGTGCATGTATTCCGCCTTCTGGTCTGCGATGTTGGTCACGAGCAGCCCGCCCGGGCGAAGCGCGCCGTGCATGGCGTCGAGGTAGGCGAGCGGTTGGTGCAGGTGCTCGAAGACCTCCGTGGCGATGCACACGTCGCACCCGCCGAGCGGTGGGATCGGCGCGTCGGGAGTACAGTCGGCGAAGGTCGTCGGAATGCCGAGCCGGTCGCCGAGCCACAGCAGGAAGGCCTTGCGCTCGGTCGGGATGTCGACGAGGTCGAGGGCCACCGTTCGGCCTTCCGCCTGGAGCTTCAGCGCCAGGCCGCGGGAGCGCTGCGCCAGGCCGCAGCCGAAGTCCAGCACGCGCGGATCGGGGCATTGCCGCAGGTGCGCCACCACGGGGTCGTCGTCGTCCCACACGGGCTCGGCATACGACAGCATCCGCAGGAAGTGCATCGGCCCGTGGAAGCGATAGGCAGCATACACCTCGCCCGGGCTGTCGTCGTAGAACACCCGGAAGAGGGTGTGCGAGAGCACGCAAAAGCCGCGGAACTCCCCACCCCCGTGCCCCCCGCGCAGCGCCTGCCATGAATCGGCGTAGCGGCGGCGGCTCTCCGCAACCGGGATGCCCAGCCGCTCGGCATTCCACTCGCAGAACAGCGCCTGGGTCTGGTTCAGCCGGGCCGGCGGTGCCCCGCTCGGCCAGAACACGACGTTGGCGTGCGCGACCGTCGGGCGGCCCAGCAGGCGCTTGACGAGGCGCTTCGCGGGATCGAGGTGCATGGCGCCACGCATGATAACGGCGATCCGGGACGCGGTCGAGTCGGCGCAAGGACCTTGCCCGGCGCGCGGCGGCGGTGCTACCCTGACCGGCATGCCTGCGCACGAGCCCCTCGCGGCGACCGACGGCACCACCCGTCGGAGCCTCGTCCGACCGACCGCGGTCGCGACGGCGTTCACCGCGGTGGCGATGGCGGCGAGCGTGGCCAACCAGGCCCTCGCGGCGGCGCTCTTCGGCGCGGGCGCCGACTTCGACTTCTACCGGGCCTCGAGCAGCCTCCCGAACCTGTTCATGCTCGTGCTCGTCTCGGCCATACCGGTGGTGCTCGTGCCGGCGTTCATCGCGCTGGAAGCGCATCGCTCGGCCGATGAGGCCTGGGCGCTGGCGTCGCGCTTCCTCGTGGGCGTCGTGGTGGCGACCGGCGCCGTGGCGATCGCGCTGGGCGTGGCGGCACCGTGGCTCATCGGCGCCGGCATCCTGACGGACGGACCGGCGTTCGCGCCACCCGGACGCGGGTTTGCGTTGACCACCTGGATGCTGCGCATCCAGCTCGCCAACATCGTCCTGGCCGGCATGGCGGGCGTCTTGAACGGCCTGCACCTGGCACGGGGCGCGTTCACCCGCCCGGCGGCCGCGCCCGTCATCCAGACCGGGGCGATGCTCGCGACCATCCTCGCGCTGCACCGCCCGCTGGGCGTCGTGTCGCTGGCCGTGGGATCGGTGCTCGGGCCGCTCGCCCAGGTGGTCTTCCTGTTGCCGGTCCTGCGCGGGGGGTTCCGGCTGCGGCTCGACCTCGGTCACCCCGACGTCCGGCGGCTGGCGCTGGGCCTTGCGCCGCTGGTCGGCGCCGCGCTGATCTCCAAGAGCGCCGACGTCGTCGAGACGCGCGTGGCCTCGGGGCTGCCGACCGGCAGCCTCGCGACGATCGGGTTCGCCGGCGTCATCGCCGACCGGGTCTCCAACCTCGTGTCGCAGGGGGTGGCGTTGACCACCTTCCCCGACTTGACGCGTCACGCGGCCAGCGGCGACACCCGTGCGTTTCGCGAGCGCCTGTCGCAGGCCATCCGGTTCACGCTGCTCGTCGCGATCCCGACGATCGTCGGGCTGGCGGTGCTCCGGGACCGGCTCATCGCGCTCCTGCTCCAGCGCGGCCGCTTCACCGCGGACGACACCCAGATGGTGGGGTTGACGCTGCTGGGGTTCGTCGGCGTGCTCGCCGCGACCGCCGCGGGCCGGGCCGTGACGAACGGCTTGTACGCGCACGAGCGATCGCGCATCACCGCCGTGGTCGGCGTGGCAGGCACGGCGCTCTACGCCGTGCTGGCGTGGCGGCTGCCACGCGGGTTCGAGCCGCCGGTCGTGGGCCTGGCGGTCGCGTGGTCGATCACCAACCTCTTCAACCTCGCCGTGCTCACGGGGCTGCTGCGGCGGCAGGTCGGCCCGCTGGACGGGGCGCGGATCGCCCGATCGGCGCTGCGCATGGCCGCGGCCGCCGGGATGATGGGCGCGGCCGCGGCCGGGGTCGACGGCGTGGTGGCGCCGTCGATCCTCGCGCTGCCCGAGCCGGCGCGGTCCGCCGCGCTGGCCGTCGAGCTGGCGGCGCTCGGGGCGGGCGGCTTCGCGCTCTACCTGGCGCTCCTCGGCCGCCTCGGCGGCACGGAAGGGCGCGGGCTCGCCGCCGCGCTCAGGGGGCTGGGGCGGCGCGCCCGCGGGTGAGCCGGCCCCGGCGGCGGCGTTGGCACCGGCCGATGGCCGCCAGCCCGCATCGCCATGCGGGCTGGGAGCCCGGGCTGCCGGTCATCCCGCGACGCCGCGGGCCTACGGCTTGACCTCCACGGCCACCACCGCCCAGTCGACAGCGCCGGAGAACGAGCCGTTGACGGCGGTCGAGCCCGCCGTCGGCACGACCTTGTCGGCCGAGGCGGCGCTCGCCGCGCTGCCGCCCGAGCCCGCCATGTGCTCGACGCGCTCGGTGTAGCCCGCGCCCGGGGTGTGCGTGCGGTTGCGCATGGCCGGCGCGACGAAGACCCGG